>OGIZ01000545.1_pt1 | contig 21999 bp, 16 predicted proteins | sample 1571911 | NCBI WGS metagenome assembly OGIZ01 (sample SAMEA2582108, study PRJEB24529) | metagenome | biome: Human gut stool | place: China | collected 2011 | reverse complement strand
ATATTTGGTGAAGGACTTTAATCTGTTTTTTGATGAGTGATAAGACAATATAAGCATTTTATAAGAAGGATTTAAGAAAAGATTGTTTAATATAAAGAAGAGAGTTGATTTTATAAAAATAAGATCAGCTCTCTTCTTTGCTGTAACTTATTTACAAATTTAAAAATATAATAAGTTAAGAGCTATATATTGATATTAAGGAGAAGAAAATGAAAAATGTAGTTTATTATTATGGAGCAGGAAACACAGCAAAAGGATTTAGACCACTTTATAATTCTATATTTCAAGGAGTCAAGAAAATTTATTCACTAAATGGAGGTAGCAATATATTTAAAACTGCCATTATAAAGGAACTTATAGATGAATATAGTGATACTTTAAGTTTAGAAGGAATAGTTAGCACTATAGACAATAATGAAATGGAAGGGGTAATACTAAGAGAAAAAGAAATTGCAGTAATAAATGGAACACCTCTTCATGGATTTATGAATTTAGCTATTGATAATATTGAAGTTATAGATTTAGATGTATTTTTAGACAAAGATGAAATAGAAAAAAATGAAGAGACTATAAAATTTTTAAAGGAACAATTTAAAGAGTGTATGGAAAATGCCCATAAAGAATACGAAAAGGCTTTGAAGATACATGATTATTGGGAAGATATTTATTTCCCTTACTTAAATATTGAAAAGGCAAATAAATTTACTGAGCATGTTATTTCTTTACTAACTGATGGTGCAGTTAAGAAAGAGTCAAAGGGTAAGTGTGTTGAAAGATATTTAGGTGGAGCAACACCAAGTGGCCCTAAGGATTCTGTTCCTAGCATAACTGAAGGGGTAAAAAGATACTTTTTAAAAGGAAGAGCTGGAACAGGAAAGTCAACTATGTTAAAGAAAATAGCTAAGGCAGTAATGGAATTAGGGTATGATGTGGAAGTTTATAATTGTGGCTTTGATCCAGATAGTAAGGATATGGTTATAAGTAGAGAGCTAAACTTTGCAATTTTTGATAGCACAGCTCCCCATGAATATTTCCCAAGTAGGGAAGATGATGAAATAATAGATGTTTATACAACATATATTGATGGAGATGTTGATAAAATTCACAAAGAAGAAATTAAAAAGATCGCTTTAAATTACAAAAATCAAGTGGCAAAGGGAACGGCTTTTTTATTAAAAGGAGAAGAAGTAAAAAATAAGCTAGATGATATTTATAATAATGCATTTAATCATAAGGAAGCAAAAGGTGTTTTAGAATTTTTATTTGAATAGACTAAAAAAGTGCTCTGCAAAAAAGCAGAGCACTTTTAAATTAAGCATATTATTTTTCGTCTAATAATCTTTGAATTATGTTAGTAGCGTCCATATATGATGCTACAGACTTATCATAGTTTAATCTGTTTATTATTCTTGCGATAAAATCAGATAAATCAACAGCTTTAAACCAAGGAGCAGCCTTTAATTCCTCAGGGATATAAGTTAAATTTGTTGAGTAAACGCTCTTAATTATTCCATCATTGAAGAATTTGTTGAATTTTTCTAAACCTTCAGTAAAGAATGAGAAAGTAGTAGCAACATATACATTTCTAGCATTTCTTCCTTTAAGTTCTTTAGCAATATCAAGTACAGATTCTCCAGAAGCTATCATATCATCAACGATTAAGACATCTTTTCCATCAACGTCTCTTCCCATGTATTCATGTTTAACTATTGGGTTTTTACCATTAACTATACGTGAATGGTCTCTTCTTTTGTAGAATAAACCAACATCAACACCTAGTACGCTTGAATAGTAGATTGCTCTATCCATGGCACCAGTATCAGGACTTATTACAAGTAATTTTTCCTTATCAAGCTCTAAATCTTTTTCATTGTGAATTAAAGATTTAACTATATCATAAGTTGGGTAGAAGTTTTCAAAGGACATTAGTGGGATAGCATTTTGAACGTTAGGGTCGTGAACGTCAAAAGTTAAAACTTCATCAACGCCTAATCTTTCTAGTTCTTGAAGTGCTAAAGCACAATCTAGAGATTCTCTTCCTTTACGTCTATGTTGTCTTGATTCATATAAAAGAGGCATTATTACAGTTATTCTTCTAGCTTTTCCTCTTATAGCAGAAACTGTTCTTTTTATGTCTTGGAAATGTTCATCTGGTCCCTTATGATTTTCAAAACCAAACATTTTATATGTACAACTATAGTTACCTATATCACAAAGAATGTATATATCTCTTCCTCTTACAGATTGAGGTATTTTTACTTTTCCTTCACCGTTAGAGAATCTTATCTCATCAGTTTTTATTAAAAAAGATTCCTCACAATTTCTTTTCTCTTGTATAAGCTTGTCTATAGCATTACCAAGTTCTGTGCAACTTTCTAAAGCTATAATACCTAATCCATGATTTTGTTCGTTCATTCGTCTATCTCCTTTTTTAATGCTTATTTAAAATATTTTACAATCGTAAATACTAAAGATATCGTCATTTATATTATATACGAATAATTTACTTTTAAAAATAGAAATTTATCATAATTTTTCACTAAATTTAATAAAAAACTTGAAATTTTGTTGTCAGATAATTTAGATTTTTTAGAAAATATGAATATTATTCTAAATTTAATTCATAAAAAATCTGTTTTTTTATAGTTAAATTTAAATTAAAAGAGAGCAAAAAAGGTCATAGTATGCTTATAATTATTTTTATTTTATAATAGTAATTTTTGATTTTATGGTTGTTAAAGAAGGAACATTCATATAAAATTAGACTAAATTAGAAATAGAGGAATTTTATTATGTATGTCATTTAAAGAGAAGGGGGAGTTATTATGGAAGTATTAAGTCATGGGTGTACATTAGATTGTTTTGATTGTTGTAAATTTAATGTTTATAAAGAAGGAAGTGAAATTCTAAAAATAGAAGGTGACAAAGATCATCCATTTACAAAGGGACTCATATGTAAAAAAGGAATAGCTCACTTAAAAAGATTAAATCATAAAGATAGAATATACACTCCTCTTTTAAAGAATAATGGAGTATGGGAAGAGATTTCCTTTGAAGATGCCTTAGAAATAATGAAAGAGAAACTTGAATCTACAAAAGAGAAGTATTCTTCTAAGTCAATATTATATTATAGCCAATATGGAAGTGGAGGAGTACTAAAGGGAATAGAGGATATATTCTTTAATTTTTATGGTGGTGTAAGTAAAGCTACAGGAGGCCCTTGCTGGAGTGCTGGAATGAGAGCTCAAAAATATGATTTTGGAGATTCTGTATCAAATTCCTTAGAGGATATGATAAATAGTAAAAACATATTTTTATGGGGTAAAAATCCTGCAAATACAACCATACATACTATGGCAATTTTAAATAAGGCAAAGAAAAACGGGAGCAGAATAATAGTTATAGATCCAATAAATACTCAAAGTGCAAAGCTTGGAGACATTCATGTAAAAATTAAACCTGGTACAGATGGAGCTTTAGCTATGGCCATGGCAAAAATAATAATTTCTAAAGGTCTTCAAGATAAGGATTTTATAAATAAATATGTTTTAGGATTTCAAGAATATAAAGATCATTTAGAGAATTTTGATTTGGATTATTTAAGTTATGAATGTGGAATAGAAATAGAGGATATAGAAAAGCTAACTAAATACTATTGTGAAAAAAATTCTAGCATATATTTGGGATATGGAATGCAAAAATATAAAAATGGTGGAAATACCATAAGAGCTATTGATGCCTTAGGTGCTTTAACTGGTCAAATTGGAGTTAAAGGCGGTGGAGTAAATTACGCAAATAAGGTATTAAGTAGGATTTTAGATTTAGATCCCTTTAAAAGTGGAGAAGTTGGAGAAAATAGAGAATTTTATGTCTCTAATATAAATGAGTTTATAGAAGAACCTAAAAAATATTCTTTAAGTGTAGAAGATTCTAATGCACCTATAAAAATCATGGTAATAGCTAATAGCAATCTCATGAATCAACTTCCAAACTTAAATAGATTAAATAATAGTATAGATAAAGTTGAGTTTAAAGTTTGTTTTGATATGTTTATGACAGATACTGCTTCAAAGTGTGATTTATTCATTCCTTGTACCAATACCTTAGAAAGTGAAGATATGGTTTTTAGTTCAATGACTAATCCATATTTAATATATAATGAAAAGATAATAGAACCTAGAGAAAAACTTATGGATGAATACTACTTTTTTAGAGAGTTAGCTAAAAGAATGAATTTAAAAGGATATCCAAGCCTATCTAAAAAAGATTATTTAATTAAGGTTATTGAACCTTTAATGAGCTATAATAAAGATATAACCTTAGATTATTTAAAAAATAATCCTTTTACAGTTTATGATGATGTAGCTTGGGAAAATAAAAAGTTTAAAACACCTTCTGGCAAATTTGAACTTGCATCTAAAAGAGCTTTAAAAGAGTGCGGAAGCTTAACACCAACATACTTAAGTCCTAGAATAAAAGAAAACTGTTTTAGATTGTTTACTAATCATTCTAAAGATTCATTATCAAGTCAGCATTATATAGATGTAGATGAAAAGGCAAAAGTATATTTAAATGAGAATATGATAAAAAAGTTTTCCTTAATTTGTGGAGAAGAGGTTAAATTAAAATCAAGGACTGGAGAGATTACAGCAATTTGTTCCTTGGATAATGGGGTTCAAGATTATGTGGCTTTAATGTATGTTGGTTGGTGGAAAAAACATGGGAATCCAAACTTTTTAACTGAATCAGGAATCTCTGATATGGGTGGACAAATAACATATAATGAAACCTTTATAGAGATTGAAAATATATAATAAATAAAAATCAAAAGAGAAAGGTTGTATTTAAAGAGAATAAACATTAAAGAAAAAGGAGGATGCTTCAAAAAGTATTTTTGTGGAGCGAAAAGATATGGTGAATAAAGAGATTATAGAAAATGGATTTTTTAAAATAGAAAAAAAGCTAAATGAAGAATTTATAGGACAAAAAACTTTCAATAAGGAGTTATGTGATTACTTTAAAGAAAAAATAGAGGAAGATAGTAAAGGTATATTGCTTATAGTAGAGGAAAGAGACATATTTAAAAATAGTGTACTAAAATACTTTTTCGAAGAACTTAATTATTACAAGTTTGTTAAAAATAGTAAAATTGATGAGATTGATTTAGCTGCATATAAGTTTAATTTAGGGTACAATGCCTTCTTAACAGATTTATATGAAAAATTAAATAATGACTCTCAATGTTTAGTATTTAAAAATACAGATAAAGCAAGTGAAGATATATTAAATGTTCTTTCAGGAATAAGTCCTAATTCTTGTATAATGCTAAAAGATAATTATGTAATAAAAAATAAATTTTTAGTTGAAGCTGAAGAAATTGATGAGGATATTGTAAATAAAATTATTTGTAATAATAAATTCTTCATATTCCTTTATAACAAGGATAAAGGTGAAGAACTTGAAATAATAGATAATGAATTCTTAATAAATAAAGATAAGACCTTATATAGAAAAGCCTTAAGCGAAAAGGACAAAAATAAAGTAATAAAGAAAAAGCTATTAAAAGAAATAAATAAGGTTAAGGAGCTTTTTGATATTGACATAATAATAGGAGTAGATGAAAATCCAGATGTAGAAGAAAAATCAGGGGTTTGTACTTATATAGAAGATAACTTTAGGGAAAAAGGAAGTTTAAGCCTAGATCAATACATATCATATAAGATTTGCAAACCTATAATCAATATAATTAGAAAAGAAGCTATTGAAGCAAATAGTAGATTACTTATATATGTAGAAGATGATGAAATCTTTTGTAAATCAAATGATGAGGTTTATGATTTAAGTAAGTATAGTAATCCAACCTTAGAAGAGGTTAGATATAAATTAGAATCTATAATTGGTATGAAAGAGCTTAAGGAGTTTATAGATAAGATTGAAAATAACTTTAAGGTTCAAAAAATAAGAGAGAAGCTTGGATTAAAGACTACACAAATTTCATTAAATATGATATTTGCTGGAAATGCTGGTACTGGTAAAACCAATGCAGCAAGAATAACCTTTGAGTATTTATACGCCTTAGGCATGATAAAAGAAAATATATTTAAAGAGGTTAGTAAAGCAGATTTTATAGGGGAAGGAATTAGTAATACAGCAAGAAGAACTAATGAAATAATAGAATCAGCTTTAGGTGGAGTATTATTTATAGATGAGGCCTATTCCTTATGTACAGATGAAAATGATAAGGCAGGTCGTGAAATAGTAGATGCTTTATTAAAAGGAATAGAAGATAACAGAGACAATATAACTGTTATTTTAGCTGGGTATGAGAAGGATATGGAAACTTTCCTAAGTTTTAACCAAGGATTAAAATCTAGATTTCCAAATGTAATTAAGTTTGAAGACTATAATCCTTCAGAAATGTATGAAATAGCAGTTAATATTGCTAAGTCAAAGGGATATAGAATAGCTAAAAGTGCAAAGGCTGGACTTATTGAATTATTTACTAAAAACCAAATGGTTGGGAAAAGCGATTTAGGAAATGCAAGATTTGTTAGAAATATTGTAGAAAATGCAATAATGGATGCATCTAAGAAGTATTTAGTGAATAAGGAGAGAGCTATTGATCTTCTAGAAAAAGATAATTTTAACTTTAAGGTAAGTGCAAAATTTGATTTAGAAGAAAAGTTAAAAGAAATAATAGGCCTTGAAGAGGTTAAGGAATTTTTAAGAAGCCAATATAAGCTTATAGTAGCTCAAGAAAAGAGAAAATCTGTTGGAGTAAATACGAAAATAGAGCAAAATTTAAATATGATATTTGCAGGTAACCCTGGAACAGGAAAGACTAGTATAGCTAGATTAGTAGCTGAAATGTTAAACAGCATGGGTCTTTTAAAGGTTGGACAATTAGTTGAAACAGATAGATCAAGTTTTGTTTCAGATATTCCTGGAGAAACTTCAAAGAAAACTGAAGAAAAATTTAAAGAAGCCTTAGGTGGAGTTTTATTTATTGATGAAGCTTATACTTTAGCTAATGATTCCATAGGTAGAGAAGCTATAGAGACACTTCTTAAATTAATAGAGGACTATTCAAGAGAAGTAATAGTTATTTTAGCAGGATATGAAGAGGAAATGGAGAATTTCTTTGATGTTAACATAGGATTAAGATCAAGATTCCCACTTTGGACTAAATTTGAAGACTATAATCCTAATGAACTTTTAGAAATGGCAATAAAATTAGTAGAAGCTAAGGGATTTAAACTTTCTAAAAATGGATATTCAGAGCTTAAAAAGAATTTCGTTGAGATATATGAAAATGCAGATGCTCAATCAGGAAATGGAAGAATGGTAAGAAACTATGTTGAGCAACTTATAAGAAATCAAAGTATTAGAATTGCAGAAAGTGATATAAGTGTTTATGAAATGAACCTTATAAACACAAAGGATATAAAGGCTATGAATGCAATAAAATATGATAATCACTTTGATTTAGAGAAAAAGTTAAATGATTTGATTGGAAATGAAGAGCTTAAGGATTTTCTTAGAGGACAATATAAACTTATGAAAATCAGAGAAAAGAGAAAGAAACTTGGTTTTCAAGTTGATTTAAATAAGTATATGAATATGGTCTTTACTGGAGAAAGTGGAACAGGGAAAAAGACAGTTTTAAATATATATTCAGAAATGCTATATAGTATGGGTATAATCAAGGCAAAAAATATAGTTCAAATAGATAAATATGAATTTATGGCAATGATTAATTCAGGTATGAAAGTTGAAGATATATTAAATAAACATGTTGGAAAAATATTATATATAGATAAATGGAATACCTTCTTTGGAGAAGAAAGATACAATGAAATAGTATCTGATCTTATAAAATTCATAGATAACAATAGCAATAGAATAGTTATTGTTCTTGGTGGAATAAGAGGCAAGATGAAAGACCTTATTTTAACTAATGAGGGATTAAATTATAGATTTCCTGTGTGGGTTGACTTTGGAAACTACAATGAAAGGGAATTATATGACATAGCTTCAAGCACTTTAGTTAAGAAAGGTTTTACTTTAGATGAAGAAGCTGAAACTGCTTTAGAAAATGCTATTGGAGATATACAAAAGAGAATGGGAGAGCTAGCACTTAAAAATGGTCTTATGATTAAGCAATTTTTAGATAGCTTAGTAAGAGTACAAAGCATTAGAGTTTGTGATGAAGATTTTGATATAAATACAATAAATAGAATTATATCAGAGGATATATTAAAGAGTACTGAAATCTTTTTAAAGAAAAATACAACTCAAAATGGAAGTTTTTAAAGAATTAAATTTATAAATTAAATACTTTTAAGTTAGTTATACATTCTATTTGAAAAAGTATTAAATTTACCTAAATTACTAAGGTCCTAGTACAATTAATATTGTGCTAGGGCTTTATTTATATAAATTACTTTTTTCTTAAGATACACTAACGTAATTAAATTTTAATTTTTACTCATATTTGCCATGATATAATTTGAAAACAGATGATTAATTAAGCAGAGTTTTAACTTTAAAGCTTAAGTTTCTCATAATAATTATTTTAGGAGGTGAGGTTGTTAGTAATAGAAAAATAGTTAAAAGTATATTAGCTATTACTTACAACAAATAGAGTATGATAAAGAAAAAGAGTATTATGAAAGTTCTTTGTGGAGCAATAGTTAGTACATTCATGTTTGGAATGGCTACTCCAGTATTTGCACAAAGTGAAAAAACTGAGGCTGTAGTAACTTTAGGAGCTAATTTAACAAAGTCAGAAAGATTACAAATGTTAGATGCTTTTGGAGTAAAAGCTAATGATGTTAAAATAATAGATGTAACTAATCAAGATATAAGAGAACAATTAGGTTTAGATACAAGTAAACCAATACCTGCTAGCAGTCAATCAATATCAAGTTCTTACGTGGTGGTTAAGGACAAAGGTGGAATAAATGTAACTACTAACAATTTAACAGAGGTAACAGGAAGTATGCTTGCTAATGCCCTTCTTACTTCAGGGGTAAATAATGCTGATGTAAAGGCTGATGCTCCATTTAAGGTTACAGGAACAGCTGCCTTAGCTGGTATTTTAAAAGGATTTGAAGATGCATCAGGAGAGGAGTTATCTCTTCCAAAGAAAGAGGCTGCAAGAGAGGAAATTTCTTTAACTAATAATTTAAGTAATGCTAAAACTAAAGATGGACAAACACTAGGAAAAGATGAGGCCGCTGTAGTAGTAAATGATATTAAAACTGATGTAATTAAAGATAAACCTAAAAATGATGAAGAAATAGGTAAGATAGTAAACAATGTTACAAATAACTATAATATACTTTTAACACAAGGGCAACAAGAGCAAACAATAAAATTTATGTCTAAAATAAATGATTTAGACTATAACTATGGTGCTATGAAAGAATCTTTAAATCAAATGAATGACAAGCTTCAACAAATATTAAAAGACACAGGAAAACAATTAGAAGAAAGTGGGCTTTTAGAAAAAGCATTAAATGGTATAAAAAATGTTTTAGTTGATATTAAGGATTTTCTAGTAAATATGTTTAGCTCAGCTAGTGAAAAAGTTAAAGATGGAATAACTTACGATGAAAATGGCAATATAGTTATAAAAACAGGAAATAATTCTGATGAATCAAAGAATGAAGAAAGTATCCAAGATAAGCCACAAACTCAGTCAAATGATAATAATCAAAATCAAGAAAATGAACAAGGACAAAATCAAACAAAATAATTAGTATTGAAAAAGAGAGTATTTAACTCTCTTTTTTTATTTTTAAATAGGGTTTAGGGTAAACTAATGAAAGTTTATTGTAAACCTAAGAATATAAAATAGTTGACAATTGTGAATTATAAGGTTATTATATGGAATATACTTTGATAATCAAGATAAATTTATTTTGAAAGTAATATGGATGTATAAGATTAAAGGAGAGTTAACTATGAAAATGAAAACAAGAGATTTAACACTGATACCTATTTTTGCAGCACTTACAGCTATTGGGGCTTTCATTAAGATACCAATACCAATAGTGCCTTTTACACTTCAATATTTCTTTTGTGCCTTAGGAGCAATTTTACTTGGTGCTAAAAGAGGAGCCTTAGCTCAAATAATCTATGTATTAGTAGGACTCCTTGGAATTCCTGTATTTACTCAAGGAGGAGGACCATCATATGTATTTCAACCTACCTTTGGATATTTAATTGGTTTTATTTTTGGAGCTTATATAATTGGAAAAATAACAGAAAATCTAAAAACTATAAATATTAAAAATTTATTTTTAGCTGGAATTTTAGGACTTTTAGTAATCTATTTATTTGGAGTTTCATATATGTATGTAATTTATAATTTTTATCTAGGGGATGCAATGAGCTTATTATCAGCAGTGAGCATTGGAGCTATAGCGTGTTTACCAAGTGATTTATTATTGACATTTATAATTTCATTAGTAGGATCTAAGGTTTGCACAAGGTTAAAAATACTTGATTATATTTAAAGAGCAGAGTTGATTTTTATGAGTTTTATTTTAAAAATGAATGGTAATTCTTCAAAAAAAATAAATTTAACTATATAAAATTATTTTAAAAGCTTTTAATAGTTATTTATAGGGATTTAGGAAATAGAATAAAAAATATATATTGTTACTAAAGTATGAAATTTTTTATAAAATATATAATTTTTTTATATAAGCAAAAAATACAAAGAATTATCAAAGTAATATTAATAAAATATAAATAAGTTAACAAATTGTTAATAAAATGTAGTGGTATTTTAAATCTTTATTTTTTTAATACTTTGATTGTACTATTATTTAAATTTATAATGTTAAATGAAAAGAGAAAAGAATATCAGCAAAATTTATTATAGATTTAAAAATAATTTGTCCTAAGAAGTGAAATATTTCTTCTCCCTTTCATATCACTTTTTAGGACAGATTTTTGAAAACTTTAAAAATTAGGAGGTTTTTAAAATGAGTAATAAAATAATAAAATCATATTGGGGTGTTGAATTAAGTCCAAGATTTATTGATGCTGGAAGTAAAAAGCTTTGCATAATATTACCTGGAATAGGATATTGTTTAGATAGATCTTACTTAGATTATTCTAAACAATTAGCAAAAGAAATAGGATATGATGTTCTAGAAATAGAATATGGATATCAAATAAACAGAAGCGAATTTAATATTGAAAAAGAGTTTAGCATAATGGTTTCTGAGTCATTAGAAGTTATAGATAATGCCATAGAAAAAGAGTATGAAGAGATATTAATAATAGGAAAAAGTATTGGAACAAGTGTACAATCCTTCTTAAATAAAGATTTAAGTGGAAGATTTAAAAATATAAGAAATATATATATAAGCCCAATAAATAAGACTTTAGATGAGTTTAACATAGAATCTAATTCTTTAGTTATAACAGGAGATAAAGATCCATTATTAAGTATAGCTCATAGAGTAGAGATAGAAAAAAGAGAAGATATAGAAAGTTTTATAATAGAAGGTGCAAATCATGCTCTTGATATAGAAGGAAATGTTATGAACACCGTTGATGCTTTAAAAGAGTCTTTAGAAATAGAAAAAGATTTTATACTGAGATAATCAAATTAAAATGAAAAAGAATAAGGTTAATCAGGAGTGGTTAACCTTATTCTTTTTTATTTTAAATATTTTTAATATTTTATGAAACTAATTCCATATATAAAATGTAAAGGGTTTAATAAAATGTGATATTTTAATTTAATTATATTATTAATTAATAATATAATAAATAAATGAGTTTTAGATTTGAAATTTATTAAAATATATCTTTAATTCATTTTAAAATATAAATTTTAAAGCTTGACAGAAACTATATGGAACTGATACCATATATTCAAGAAGTAAAGGATATCAAAAGAGGATAGATTTTAGGAGGTTTTAAAATGAGTAAAGAACAAATAGTTGCTCAAGAAATATTAAAAAATATTGGTGGAAAAGAAAATATAAAATCAATGGAACACTGTGCAACTAGATTAAGACTTATAGTTAAAGATAAAAGTCTAATAAATGAAAAGGCAATTGAGAATATTGATGGGGTAAGAGGACAATTTTTTGCTGCTGCTCAATATCAAATAATTCTAGGAACTGGGTTTGTAAATAAAGTCTTTGCAGCTATGAATGGTGAAGGAGTAGAAACTGGGAATATAAAAGAAGATGCATATAGTGATATGACTTTACCACAAAAAATATCTCGTACTTTAGGAGATATTTTCGTTCCTATAATTCCAGTATTAGTTGCAACAGGTTTATTTATGGGATTAAGAGGACTTTTAACTAATTTAGGAGTTGAATTTAGTCCAACTTTTAATACTTTATCAGAGGTTTTAACAGATACAGCATTTATATTCTTACCAGCCTTAGTAGCTTGGTCAACAATGAAAAAATTTGGTGGAACACCTGTAGTTGGTATAGTATTAGGGCTTATGCTTGTAGCCCCTCAGCTTCCAAATGCTTGGCAGGTAGCAGGAGGAGCAGATCCAATATATATTTCTTTATTAGGAATAAGTATCCCTATAGTAGGGTATCAAGGATCAGTACTTCCAGCTTTAGTATTAGGTATTATAGCAGCTAAATTAGAAAAATTTATTAGAAAGTTTATGCCAGATGTACTAGATTTAATATTTACTCCATTTTTAACTTTATTAGTATCAATGATTCTTGGACTTTTAGTAGTAGGTCCTATAATGCATACAAGTGAAGTCTACATATTAGATTTATTTAAAATGTTTTTAAGCTTACCATTTGGAATAGGTGGAGCAATAATTGGAGGAGTTCATCAAGTTATAGTTGTAACTGGAGTTCATCATATATTTAATGCTTTAGAAGTTGAATTAATTTCAAGTACAGGATTAAATCCATTTAATGCAGTAATAACCGGGGCTATAGTAGCTCAAGGAGCAGCAGCTCTTGCAGTTGGATTTAAGACAAAAGATAAGAAAAAACGTTCATTATATATTTCTTCAGCAATACCAGCCTTTTTAGGAATTACAGAAGCGGCCATATTTGGAGTAAACTTAAGATTTATTAAACCATTTATATTTGCATGTATAGGTGGAGCTGCATCAGGAATGTTTGCATCAATGATGAAATTGGCTGGAACTGGTATGGGAATAACAGCTATACCAGGAACACTTCTTTATATTAATACAGGATTAATTCAGTACTTCATAACAATTGCTATTGGATTTGCTATTTCATTTGCATTAACATATATATTCTTTAAACCACAAGAATAATTTTTAGGCTCTGTGATTTTACAGAGCCTGCTTTTAAATATTTCAAAATAGTCTTATATGGTTAAAAACTTCTAGGTAATGATATAATTTATAATATAAGAAGATATATATCTTTATTTAGGAGGAAAATGATGAAAGTTACAATACAGGACATAGCTAATATGGTAGGAGTATCAAAAAGTACTGTATCAAGATACTTAAATGGTGGTTATGTGAGTAATGAAAATACAGTTAAGATAAAAGAGGCTATAGAAAAAACTGGTTTTGAAACTAACTTTTTTGCTAAAAGGTTAAAGTCTAAACAAAGTAAGTTAATAGGAATAATAGTTCCTAGAATAGATTCATTTACTGCAGGTAAAACATTAAATGGTATAAATAAAAAACTAGAAGAACAGGGTTATCAAGGAATAATATTAACAAGTGAATTTAACATAGAAAAGGAATTAGAACAAATTAATAAGTTATATAATCAAGGGGTAGATGGAATTATTATAATGTCTTTTGAAATTTCAAAAGAACATGTAAAATTAGCCAATAAACTTCCTATACCTATTTTGTTTTCAGGACAAAAAAATGATTATATAAATTATTTAGTTTTAGATGATGAAAAGATAGGAAATATTTTAGGAACATATATAAAAGAACAAGGACATAAAGATATTGTGTTCTTAGGGGTTAGTGAAAGTGATAGAGAAGTTGGAATTCTTAGAAAAAAAGGATTTTGTAATGTTTTTGAAAAAGAGTGCAATATAAGTTTTGTAGAAACAGACTTTTCTTTTGATAAAGCATATGAAGCAGGAAAAGAGGTTTTAAAATATAATCCAACAGCTATTGTATGTGCAACAGATAATATAGCTCTTGGGCTTATGAGATATCTTCTTGAGAATGGGAAGAAGATACCAGAAGATATTTCCATTGCAGCCTTTGGAGGATATGAGGTAAGTGCAATAACATATCCATCACTAACCACTGTAAAAATTGATTATAAATTATTTGGTGAAGAAATAGCACTTAATATTTTAAGTTTGATAAATGGAGATAAAAGTATAAATACTTGTGAAATTCCTTTAGAACTTATGGTAAGAGAAAGTGTTAAAAGTTTAAGGTAGGGTTTGCTTCACCGAATAATTTAAAGAAAGGTGAAGTAAATGGAGTTTTTAAATGATGAAGATATAAACAAAAAATCAAAAGAATATTATAATAAAACTAAAGATATATGGAGAGATAATTTTCATTTTGAGCCTCCCTTTGGGCTTATAAATGATCCAAATGGATTAAGTTATTATAAAGGAGAATATTACATATTTTTTCAGTGGAACCCATATGACTGTGAGCACAAGAATAAACATTGGGGAATTGTAAAAACAAAGAATTTTAAAGATTTTTCAATACCTAAAATTGCTTTAACTCCAAAGGAATATTTTGATAAGGATGGATGTTATTCAGGGGGAGCTATTGTTAAAGATGGTAATTTACAAGTATTTTATACTGGGAATGTTAAAGGGGAGAAAGGAGAGAGAATATCTTATCAATGCAAGGGGATTCTTGAAGAAAATGGACAATTGAAAAAATTAGGCCCAGTTATTTCTACATTACCAAAAGGGTATACAGCTCATTTTAGAGATCCATATATTTGGGAAAACAATGGTTATTATTATATGATTCTTGGAATACAGACTGAAAAGCTAAAGGGTAGATGCGTAATATATAGATCAAGTGATTTAGATGACTGGAAGTTTTATGGGGAACTAAAAACGTCTTATGAGGATTTTGGATTTATGTGGGAATGTCCATCCTTTTTAAAAATTGATAATAAGGATATTTTTATATTTTCTCCTCAAGGAATTAAAGAAGAAGAGTTTAGATATCAAAACATATATCAATCTGGATACTTAATAGGGAATTTAAATTATGATACTTTAGAATTTAAAAATAATAATGAGTTTAAGGAATTAGATATGGGCTTTGACTTTTATGCGCCTCAAGTATTTAAGGACGAAAAAGGAAGAAATATATTAATTGGATGGATGGGACTTCCCGAAAAAGAAGAGTTTCATTGTAGTAGGGAAAATGGATGGATATTTTCTTTAACCATGCCTAGAGAATTAACTTTAAAGAATGGAATTTTACATCAAAATCCTATAGAGGAGATGAGAAAGCTTAGGGGAGATAAAATTGTAAGCTTAAAAAATACATTTATTGAATATTTAAATTTTAGTGAAGTAAAAGAAAATAGTTATGAACTTAAACTAGATATAGAAAGACAGGAAGCATCAAAGATTGAAATTAATTTTATGAAGAGTGATGAGGAACATACATCCTTAATTTATGATTTTAAAAAAGAAATTTGTATAATAGATAGAAATTCAATGATTAACGGGGAAAAGGGCACAAGGAAGTTTAAGTTAAATTCAAATGGGAATCTAAGAATTAATATGTTTGTTGATAAATCATCAGTAGAAATATATTTTCAAGATGGAATTGAAGCAGCATCATTAAAACTTTATCCTAAAAAAGATAGCTTTAACTTAAGTTTAAAATCAGAAGAGGGTAAAATTAAAATAAATTCCTTAAATGTATGGGAGATAAATGAGGTGAATTATAATGAATAAAGTATTTTGTATAGGAGAATTATTAATAGATTTTATAGGAAAAGATATAGGGAAAGGTCTTAAAAATGGAGTAAACTTTGAGAAAAAGGCTGGTGGAGCTCCAGCAAATGTTGGAGCAGCAGTTTGTAAGCTTGGAGGAGAATCTTATTTTTTAGGACAAGTTGGTAATGACTCTTTTGGAGAATTTCTAGTTGATATGCTAAAAAATATAGGTATAAATACTGAAATGACTAAAATGGATGGATATACAACCTTAGCATTTGTAGCTATTGATGAAAAGGGAGAAAGAGATTTTGAGTTTCATAGAGGTAGTGATGGAGAATACTCATTTAATAATATTGATTTAAGTAAAATAGAAAAGGATGATATAATTCATTTTGGTTCAGCTACGGGATTTTTAAAAGGTGAACTTAAGAACACTTATTTTAAGCTTTTAGAGGTTGGACGTAAAAATGGAAACTTTATATCCTTTGATCCAAACTATAGAGATATGCTTATTAAAGAAGAAGGAATTGAAGAGTTTAAAAAAGACTGTAAGAAATTTATAAGCTCTTGTGATTTTTTAAAGCTTAGCGATGAGGAGATAAAGCTATTAACTGAAGAAGAAGATTTAGAAAGAGGAGTTGAAAAACTTCATTCTTTAGGAGCAAAAATAATAGCTGTTACATTAGGAGGAAAAGGAACTCTTTTAAGTAATGGAATTCATTCAGAGATAGTTCCATCAATAAAAATTAATCAAGTAGATTCAACTGGGGCAGGAGATGCTTTCGTTGGGGCTGTTCTTAAGAAAGTAAGCGAATTAAAAGATAAGAAGAATTTAGATTTAAATTCATGGAGAGAAATTATAAGTTATGGAAATAAGGTTGGAGCATTGACATGCACAAATTATGGTGCTATTGATGCTATTCCAAATGAAGAAGATTTAATGAAAAAAATATAGTTTATTTGAAAGCATATGAGAATTTTTAGGAACCTATTAAAATCCTTTAGTTCTCATATGTTTTTTTATTTTAGTGTATTTTAGATTAGAGTTTTATCCTTTAAAATAAAAATAAAATTTTATGATTAGATTAAATATTATTTTTAACTTTAGATTAAGAGGTTATATTAAAATTTAACAGGAATATAGTTTAGTAAAGTGATTTTTTAGGAGGAATCTTTGAAGGAGTTTTTTAAAGATATATCTTATGATGATAGAAATCTTTTAGCTATAGGTCTTGCATTCATATCAAATTTAATATTTTTAAATATAACAGAAAGGGAAGTGGGATTTAATAATATCTATGAAATACTTAATTTAAAGGGGTATGAAGCTTTAAAGGAAGTATTTGTTATTTTTATAACTTTTATAGCTATAATTTTTTTGATTTTTGCTATGATTATTAGTATAAATATAATTTTACATTCCTTAGAGATCTTTAATAAAATAGTATCTTTAGGAACTATTATAGTAATTTTTATAATAGCTTTTTATGGATTAAATAACAGTATTAAAGGATTTAAGATATTATTTTTAACTTTATTCTTTGTGGGATTATTTTTTAAGATATGGGAAGAGGTAAAGAATAATAAATAATTAAAATTAATTAAAGGTTAAGTTAAAATAAATAATTTTAACTTAACCTTTCTTTAAAAGTGAAATTTATTTTTCAGAAACTTGTTCTATTGAAATAATAGATACATTTCTTTCTTCAAATTCATCAATTACTTTTTGGATTATAGATGGTTTTTTATAATTATCTTCAGGATAACCATCTTGTCCATCTTTAAAATCTATTAGTTTAGCTTCTAAAAATGGATGATAAAACATTCCAGCAAAAGTAGTATTAGACATGTTTTTTATCTTATTTAACATATCATTTTCTTTACCGCCCTCAATATAATATAGAGGTGTAGGTATATAATAAGAACCACTTCCAGTTGGTGATTTCATAGGTTTTGATTGTGCTTTATTTTCATCATAATCATTAAATATATATTTAAAGTTCTTTTCTAAAGCTTCATTTTGAGCTTTATTTATAGTGTAATGAGGAGCTTCAAAGAAGTTTATTTTTATATCAAGATCTTTAGCTATTTGAAGAGCTTTATCAACTCTTGTATTTAAATCCTCCACAGAGGGATTATATTTTCCAAATTCAAAGCCATGGCCACTAATTGTATTGTCTATTTGATGGGTATAACCATGTAAACCTATTTCTCCTTTATGAGAAGCTACAAAGTCTAAAGTGTATACAAGCTCAGCATTAGCAAAGTTATTTTCTTTAGAAGGGTCATTGTCTATTTTCTTTTCTGGGTCTATATATCTAGGTATCCAAGCTATATGGTAAGGTACATTTTTTTTACCTAAATATCTCCCCATAACTCTTATAGTTTCAAGATATTGTGAATCATATTCTGTTCCAGCACCAGTAGATGCAACATCTTCAAATCTTATAATACCTTTTTGAGGGCCTTTTCCCTTATAGGGTTTAACATCTAACATATCTTTATTATTATATAATTTTATTAGCTTGTCCTTTGAGTTCCATCTGCTTTTTAAATCAAACATATTAGCAAAGTCAATTAAAGACATATATACAGTATCATCTTTTATTATAGGGTCAATTTTAAATTTATTAGCCTCTGATTCTTCCTTTGATAAATTAGTCCAAGTATTATCTTTTAAATTAACTTTAATATCTTTATTTTCAAATTTAATATTTAAAGAATCATCCTCTATTTTAAACTCCCCATTGTTATTTTTGATTATTTCGCTTATAGGAATTAGATATCTATTTTTATCTAAGTATATTGGTAAGCTTAAGTCTTGAACTTTACCATTTAGATTTATTTTAATATTATCTTCAGGTTTATCTAGTCCTGAAAATTTTTCTAATCCAAATACAGATAGCCCAAAGTTTTTGCTTTCCCCTTTAGATCCACATCCTATTAGAAAAATCATTGAAAGAATTAAGAGGGAAGTTGTAAAAAGTTTTTTCATATAGTGCCTCCTTGTATTAATTTAAATTATAATTAAATAGAATTGTAAACTTAATAAATTCATAAAAAAGTGTACATTTATAATAATATTTTACAAATTAAGGTTTAAATTTACAAAAAGGTTAAAAAAGTATTAATAAATAACTTATTACATCTTTTACATGAATTAATTTACTTTTAAATATATTTAGTTGGAAATACAATAATATGATGATATAATAATTAGTGAAACGATTACAAGATGTTGAAGAATTTAGGGGGGGCACGCATGGTATTTGGATTTTTTATAGCTTTAATTTTTATAATAGTTGAAATAGGAATAAGTTCTTATCTTGTATATGACCTTCATTGTAAAAAGGATGAAGACATTAAAAAGTTGGAAAAACAAGATGTTAAGACAATAGTTACATTGAGAAAAGTGGTTATATTAGAGAATTTTGTATCTTTGTTATTATATAGTGTTTTAATAAGCAATAAAGATATATTAAAGTTTGGAAGAGGGGAAATGTTAACTGTAGCAATATTATTATCTATGGGTGTAATGATGATTTATCTTTATATGTTTGATAATTTTATTGAAAAGTTTAAGAAGTTTAATAATACTGAAAAAGAAAATAGTATAGCTTAAAAGCTATTTTGAATCTATAATGCTTAAATTTTTTATGAGAAATTAGAGTAAATAGTGAAGAAATTTTATAAAATATGATTAATAAGAAAGCACGGTTTTATTCCGTGTTTTTTATTTTGTAAGTTTTATTAACAAAAACAAAATTTAAGAATAATTATATAAGGTATAATATTCTTCGGAGTGTGAAAATATTAAGAGGGTAAAATCTTAATAGATGTTATGATTAATCAAAGAGTTTTTTTAAATATTTTAGATGAAGATCAAAGACCTATAACAAAATGTATAGTAAAAATTGAAAATCAAAAAGAAAAATATGAAGGTGAGACAGATTTAGCTGGAATAGTGGAATTTTTAGTTCCATTAGGTATTTATGTATTGACCATAGAACATCCTGCTTTTAAGAAGAAAATTTATAGAATGGTTTTAAGGGATGGATTTAGTTTTACTAGGATAATTCTTCAAAGAAATAAACTAAATTATAAGAGAGAAGAAAAAATTCCTATTATAGAACATACTGATAAAGAATTTATAAATAAGGATGTTTTAAAAGATAATATAGAAAAAATATATGATGTAAATAAAAATCAAGATATAGATGAAGATTTGAATTCAGAAGAAGATTCTATAGACAATTTTAATGAAAAAGAAGAAATTTTTAAGGATTATTTTCATAATTTAGATTTATTCCAAAACCCAAGTATATGGGGGGCAACAGGTATGTTTAAGGAAGTAAATGAGAATAGTTTTAATGAGATAATTAAGGGAGCAAAAACAATGCTTGAAGAAATATTAAATTTAGCTAGTTCCTTTGAAGCTGAAGATTTTAAAAAAGATGAAAATAACATGCCTTTTACTTTTGATGAAATAAAGGAAGAGAGTAAAAATATTGCAAATAATATTATTGATAAAGATTATGGTAGTGAGACCTATGATGTTTGTGACTATGAAGAAGAGATTTTGGATGAATAGAAAAGTGAATTTAAGTAGTGAATGAGAATTTTACTTAACTTTTATTGTTTTAATTGAATATACAGAAAGAATTAAAAAAGGATGTATTAAAATAATTAATAAATAAAACTTATAAGGTATTTCTTATTATCTATAAGTTTTATGTTTAACTTTTAATACATCCTTTTTCTTTAAATAATATTTATATATTTAACGTATAGTAGCTAGAGGAAAATTATTTTTATTAAGCCATTGACTCCAACTAGTCTTAAAATCATTATTTTGTTCTTTTACATATTCATAAAATTTAGTAAAGAAGTCTAAACGCTCTTTTGAAGGGAAGGAAAGTATAGATTTTTCCTTAATTCCAGAGAGAGCTAATTGTCTATTTATTATTTCATCAAGAGTAGCATTATTATAGTTTTTCATTATATCATACATAATCATAAAAGTTGTTGTTCTTCCTATTCCTTCCTTACAATGGAAATGTAGCCATGACTCTTTTGGTATTGAATTTACATATTGAACAAAAAAATCTACCATTTCGTAAGTAGGAAGTTTCCCATCAGTTACTGGAATTCTAACATAATCCATAGAATTAGCTTTTACTAATTGATTTTCAGAAAGAACTTTCTCAGGAATAACAGTTAGCTTAGGATCATTAAAAAATTGTATTGGAGTTCCTAAGGTAATACTGTTTAAAAGCTTTCTTTCAGTATCAATAACTTCTGTTCTGGTTAAACCTAAGTTGGCATCATTTTTTTCGCCTTTCCAACTAACAGGATATTCATTAATAAATCCATGAGATTCTTGCCTTAAATCTACAATTGTTATAGGTAAAGTGGTTTTAATTGAAGTAACTAAAAGTGAAAGGTTATTAGGAGAAAATTGTTGACTGCCTGAAATATTGAGAGTATCTAAACCTTTCATATTAATATTAGATAGGTTTTTTAATCTTTCTAAATCAGATGTTGTTCTAAAATTATTTGGAAGATTATTAATATTTTTAGTATCTAAAACTAAATGTATATCATTATCTTCTGCTGAAACAACTAAAGTATTACTAATAAAAAAGCTAGTAAAAATACTTAATAATAAAAAAATAATAAGTGCGTTTTTCTTAAAATGTTTAAACACAGTAAAATCACCTCAACATGTTTTGTAATAAATAATAACTTTAGTATTTCATTAAACAATTTGTTATATGTATTAAATTTTATAGGTTTATATGGAAATATATGTTATATGGTATGATTTTATATAATTTAAAATATTTTTTATTTAAAAATTAATATTTTATCTAAAAAATAAAAGTTTATTTAAAAGTTAATTTAATACATATTTTGGCGGAAATAAGAATATATTTATATATTAAGGAGTAATTGTTTTAAAAAGTTTATAAATAATTTTTAAATGATTACTTGTATTTTTAGTTGTAATTAAGATTATGGCTTATTTACAATATAAAAATTAAAATTTTGAATCTGTTAGGTTGTTATGAAAAAATAGCTTAACTATTTGTAAAATTACTC
>OGIZ01000528.1_pt1 | contig 22712 bp, 36 predicted proteins | sample 1571911 | NCBI WGS metagenome assembly OGIZ01 (sample SAMEA2582108, study PRJEB24529) | metagenome | biome: Human gut stool | place: China | collected 2011 | reverse complement strand
CAGCATTGTCCGTCACGCAGTTATTAACGATCTGCCCAGCGTGCAGCACGAACTGTAAGCCGGCCTTTAAATTTCTAATCGTAACGGCCAGCTTATTTCCTGTCACAAGCTTCGTTAAAAAGTCCGGGAAGCTTTTGATATCCTCGACAGTTCCAGAGTCATCAAACTCTGTCAGCGCATTCTCCAGTTTCTCCATGTTCTCTGAAACATCTTTCACATCAAAGAAATCATTCTGCGATGGCGTTCTTAATCCATATTTTTCTGTTGTCTCTGCCATATTCTCTACCTTTCTGGGAGATTCCCGTTCATTAATGCTCCATACATGTATGAGGATAATTCCCCATATTTGAACTTGCTCAGATGAGTGTATGTATTCAACTTAGCTTTAAAAATCGTTGATGTTCTTAACTGTTCATATGTGTATTTGGACATTTCCGCATATGTGTATGTCCGGAAAGCTCGATATTTGTTAAAGATAATTTCTACTGACACAATCATGTCGGCCGGAGCCATTGCTCTCATCAGATCATAGATATAACCATCTTTTGATATAGCCTCTAACATCAGGCTGACCTTCAGGTACTTTTCCTTCGGATTGATCTCAAGCTTGTAATATTGCTCTCCGACCATCGCGTCCAGTACCTCTTTAAACTTTTTTGCCGTATATGGACGACTTGATACCCATCGTCCTTTTAGGTTCCTTCGACGATCCTCCAGTGTCTCCTCCCCGGTCAGTTTGATCTGCATGATTTTTTCCCAGTAGGTACATTCCGATGCCTCCATGCTATCAAAGTGTCTGTTATCCTCCATCTGGTCCAACGCGATCCAGATCTGTTTTAACTGAGCATCGTACACCTTCGCAATCCTTTTAAATTCCTCTATGTTTGCAATGTGCGGAGGGAAATAATGGATCACATTCGGCATTAAAAATTCATTCACTGTGCTTTCACCTCTCCCAATACCGGAATCTGGTTCCAATTTAAAACGATGTTTGCGCTGGATCCATTCAATGTTGTCCCGGAAATATCCACAACTCCTTCTACATCCAGCACTGCTGCCTGAAGCTTTGATACATAAATTGTGGACTTTGTGGTTTCATCTCCGTTTTTCCATTCTGCAGCGATTGATTTCAGGTATTCTGCAATCTTTTCCCTTACCTCCATTCCTATGCTACTCCAACTATATCCACTCATGTACGATATCTTCGTCACTACATTGACCTTCACGGCCTCCACTGACTCAACCGTAACGGTGTGATCGATGGGTGCGAAACCGTATCCACTGCCTTCTTCGGTCGGGACTGCTGCCTCTTGAATCTGTTTAATCAGGTACTCGGAGCATGTTCCAAATGAAGAACTGATTACAACAACCTTCACTGTTCCCGGGCCATTCCAGACTGGCTCCACTTTACACCCGCCAACACCCGCGATTGCTCCCACCTGCTCTTTATACTGTGCGATATTTCCTCCAAACGATTCCATCGAAAAACTTTGAAGATACCTGGTATATAAACTATCTCGGGTTTCATCATCTGCCCCATTGATCAGAATCTCCTTAATTTCCGCAGTTTCAAGTTCATCTACATGATCAATCGCCGTGAGTTCTCCTGTAAGTCCATTCGGCCCTGTTCCAGATTCTTCGCATACGGCTCGATACTGGAACTTACTTTCATTGATTGTCTCTGTCACAGCATAATGGAATGATTTCAGAGAAAATCTACTGCCGATCGGCACCGTGCAGTTTGCCTCAACAAGCACTTCCGCGTTCGTGGCCGTCTTTCGATAGATTCCTCGATCCTGCGCGATTTTTACCAGTTCATCGAGATCTGCTGTGTCCGCATGATTCTGCTTACAAATATAGTTCATCTGAATATACAGTTTTTCCGCTTCATAGGCCAGCGCCGATAATGCATTTCCAATCAGCCAGCCTTCCCCCGTCTGCACTCCAGTACCGGTCTCCTTCTGCGCATCCGATAAGATCGATGCATAGGTCTTATCCTCATACACTCTGCTCCACCTCCATCTCTCCAAACCTGGTCTCCACTTTAAAATCCAGTGTCAGATGTTCTTTCCGTATCTCTGCAGAAAAGTCACTGATTCCTTCGATATACGGGTTTACCATCAACGCCTCTTTGATTTCACTTTCACAATCGTTATTCAGATATTCTTCTGACACGGTATGTCCGATATATTGCTCCAGATCTACCCCGTAATCCCATGAATAGATCGGATACCGAAATCGCTGCGTCTTCAGGCAGTTCCAGATCCATACCTTAATGGCTTCTTTCCCTTCCACGATCTTTCCGGTAAGCTGGCCAGTCTTGAAATTGATTCCATATTCTTTCGGAATCTCCAGAACCGTTTCCTTCTGCACCTCACTGGCCACCGTCATCATAAAACTTGGAAGTATGCTCATACGCTCACCATCTTTTCTAAAATGAGTACCTCAGAATCTGACAGCTGATACACTGCCACTGTATCACCAGCTTTCAACGCTGAAATATACTGTGTCTTATCCTGTAGCTCACCATCTGCCGGACAATTCCCGGCAACTTTAACCGCCAGCGGATTGACCAGATGTTCTGCAAATTGCAGTTCCCCCGCCCCAAGTTCCATACCGTCTTTCAACTTGCAGGACTTCGGCCCTGTCATCGTTGCCAGTGCAATGCCCGGCAGACTTCCGCTCTTCCCCTGCTGCTTCATAAGCTGTATCATGTCCGCATCCCACGCCATAAGCCTCATCCTTTCTTTTTTGCCTTTTCTTCCTCTGCCTCTTTTTCTGTCATGAGAGCTTCAAAGCGAAGCTCCAACTCCATCGTATAATTTCCATCAGCATCCCACGTATGTTTATCCGATGCGATCCAGTAACGTCCGGAAAGCCCTGTTGCCCCATCATTTACGATCACATAATAACAGGACAGACAGTTAATATCCCCGATTGCGGAGATCTTGATCGTCTGCGATGGAAGCGTTTTCAGTTTGCTTTTCGCCGCGGTTACCGCATCCACTCCCTTTTCCTGTGTGTAAACTTCCTGAAAAACGCCGAAGTCTGATAGCGAGGTATCGTCCTTCACCTCTCCGATCCGTTTTCCTTTCTCATTAAAGATCAGGACCTGATTCTTGATCTCGTCCATAGTCTCCTGAATGTCTGACGAAAAAATATTATCGGAGTCGGACAGGGTAAATCCGGAAACGATCCACTCCGCCTTGTACACGCCCAGACCGCGCTTGTAGATCATCGCAAAGTATTTGTCCCCGGTGATCTTATGTGCCTTTGTATATGCCGCCATGATGACGTCATACATGGACTTTTCGTTGCAGATCATCGACTTGATATTGATTCCTGTCGGATACAGGTACCGGATCGGGACCTGTGCGTCAGCACATACCTTTGTCGCAATCGCCTCCGGTGTCATATTCCGGTACACTTCCCGGACATTCGACTCAAGCAGATGTTTCATCGCATCCACGGCTGTGTAAGTGATCGTTCCGATCTGGCTGCTCTTTTCAACGCCATAGATCTGCCCGTAAAAGACTTCTCCCTCCCGATCATCCGAGAGAGAGACAAAGTCCCCGGTGACTACCTGCGGGAGCCGCAGTGTATTGTCATATGGCGCATTCAGATATTCAAAAGAAAAGCTCCGGACCGCTTCTGAGGCGGATCCGGACCAGGAATACGATGCACATGCCTCTGTGATGTCATACTGGATGTTCTCCTTTGGCTTTATCAGCATTACAACCATAATTTTCTCCTGTTACGGGATCGTAAGGACCTGCCCCGGCTTGATCAGGTTCGGATTCCCACCGATCACGCTCTTATTTGCGTTATATAGTGCCCTCCAGTCTGCGGATCCTGTCATCTTCCTGGCAATCGCGCTCAGGCAGTCTCCGGACTTCACGATGTAGGTCTTTGCAGCTTGCTCCGACTGCGTTCTCGCAACTCCATTCCCGTCTACCGTCGTTCCGTCACCTTCCAGTGACGATAACGTCACTACCGCAGAGGCCTTAACACTGACTGCCCGATGCTCCTGAAGAGAAATTGAAAACCGGATATCACCGCTGCCATCACACTCTCCCCATTCAAAGGACAGGATCCGGCAATCAAAGTTGATCGGCGTTCCGGTGATCACGATCTTCGCCGGTGGTCCACTCTTGATCTGCTCGATCGTTTCCACACATATCTTTGGGGATGGGGAAGCGTACTGGCTGTAGCTTTCTCTCCTGGCTGGAAAGAAGGAAGAAAACGAAACCTTCCGAAGTTTCCGTTTTCCTCCCAAGTCAATTTCTCCCAGGGCGTTGACATCTACTGTTTCGCTTCCATGTTCTGATGTTACGGTGTACTCCGACGGGTTGATCGGGAACCGAAAATTCTTTGAACCTTTAAGCCATATCTCCACTGTAGCTGTAACCTCCTGTTCTTCCTCCTGCTGCCTGGATCTTCCGGACGATTGCATCTCCGATCTTGTCAATGTCCGCATCTTCCCGCACTACGATCGTATCCGCCACCTTCGCAATGTTGATATTCCCGCAGATCGGAGTATTACGAGACGCATCATGCGGAATAATCCGCGTTCCGGACGGAAGATCCATGATCTCGCCGCCCTTCTCATTTACGCGGGTGATTCCTCCGCCCCAGCGTGGTGTTCCATGTGCATTTTCCGGGATCTTGCTGTTTTTTCCTTTTCCAGATGCAAAGCTGCCAACTGCAGATACCGCACCTTTGACCGCTCCTGCAATCGTTCCAATTGCACCGACGGTGGTCTGGATCATTCCACAAATGAACTCAAAAGCTCCGCTGAATACTGTTTTCAAGCCGTCCAGCGCCGTTCCAAGATCTCCGTTTGTAATTCCCTGGATCACCATCGCAATACCGCCAAACAACGTCGTCAGCCCCTGCACGGCGATCGTAATTCCTTGAATCACGATTCCGATTCCTGTTCCCATTCCCTGGAAACCGCCCAGCACCGCTGCGACAAAAGCGCCTGAAGTAAAGCTTGCAAATGGCTGCATTTGCTGCATAAGCGATACAAACGCATTTTTCAATTCCGCCACCTCCGGAGAGATTTCAGATCCCATTGCTCCCCACGCAGCCTTAAACTGATCGATGTGGGTAACGATCACAGCAATGACCGCCACGATAGCCAGTAACGCTACAACCACACCCGCGGCCGGTGAAGACACCGCCCCCAGAATCAGCTTCATAGCGCCCCCGGCCTTGTTGATCATCGATATCGCACGGAATACTCCTGCTGCTCCAGTAACCATTTTTCCGAAGATCACCAAGCCCGGTCCCATGGCCGCGGCAATTGCCGCCCACCGGATGATCTGTACCCGTTGGGACTCATCCATATTGTTGAAGGTGTCCAGAAGACTCGTGGCTTTTTCGATGAATGGCATAAAGGCATTTGCGACTGTTCCACCGATCGTATACTGCAAAACATCAAACGACGATTTGAGCTTTTCGACCGCTCCACCAGGACCAGACAGTAATGCATCCGCCATCGACTTCGCCGCGCCTCCGGAGTCCTCCAGTCCTTTCGAATACTGCGCAAAGGTCTCCGGTGCCGCATTGATCAACGTCATCCACTTCGCCATCTGGTTCTTGCCGAAAATAGCCGCGGCTGCCGACATGCGTTCCTGGTCATTGAGTCCGGCAAAGCTTTCATGAAGTTTCTTCTGCATCGTCTGAAGATCATCCATCTTGCCCGTCGAGTCGAAGAACTGCAGATTCAGCTTCTTCATCGCCGCTGCTCCATCCGCGGCAGGTGACGCCAACCGGGCAAGTCCGGTCTTTAGCGCCGTCGCTCCCTCAGATCCGGAGATACCGGCGTCACCAAATACGTCCGTGACCACCGCAAGGTCCTTAAAGCTCCACCCCACAGAGTCAAGCATCGGTCCAGCCGTGGACATCGCTTCGAAAAGGTCCGTTACCGTGGTGTTCGCCTGGGCCTGTGCCTTTGCCAGCATATCCGCGGCTGACTCAGCCTCCAATCCCTGATCTGCGAAGATCTTCATCGCGTTGCCGACGCCGCCCGTAACCGTTGCCAGATCCGTCGCGGTTCCCGCTGCAAGGTTCATTGCCGGGGCGATCATATCCGCTGCTTGCGTGGCGCTGAAGCCCTGGCGAGCATAGTTTAACGCTGCATCCGCGGCGTCCTGCATTCCATAAACAGAGTTTGCGGCGGCTTTTTTAATTGCTCCTTCCAGCACTTTCGCCTGTTCGCCCGTGGATCCCATCGTCTGCTGAACCAGTTTCAAGGACTTGTCCACTTCACCGAACTTTGCTGCCGATGCCGTGGCAAGACCGGCAAGTGGGACCGTCACCGCCGCTGTCATAGCGGTTCCGACACCAGCGATCCCCTTCCCGACCTTTTCCACGCTCTTCCGGACTCTGGCGCCTTCTTTATCGAAGGAAGTCAGGGAGGAAATTGCACCTTTCATCGGTCCGGTAAATGCATCGCGCAGCTTCAATGCGACATCGATCACTCTACTTGCCATTGGTCATCCTCCTGATTTTGTCCTGCTCGTCCTTACGTTCCTTCATTTCCTGCTGCAAAAACACCCTCACGATCCTACGTTCTCCTTCCGGGAGTCCGTAGTAATCTGAGGGCGTCCAATTCTTATCACGGAATAACAAGTAGGCGGTGTTTACTTCGTTGTCCGTGTAGATGAGTTTTTTATTTCTGCTTCCTTATCCTTTCCATATCCGGAAAGGTCCGCAATAACAGAGGAAATCTTTGTAATTTCTCCGCCGTTCAGAAGCTTTTCAGCAAGGTCCTTCGGCGTTGCGCATCCATAGTGCTTTAAAAGATCTGAGTTTCTCAAGTCCGGTTCAACGATGCCCTCCACAGCGATCATAAGGTTTGCATCGTAGGATTTTCCCATCTCGACCTCTCCGTCATCTCCATATACCTGCTCAGAAAGTTCAGTGAACCGTCTACCGGAAATGGCTTTCACGGTGAAGTACACATCTTCTCCCGCCATTTCTGAAAGCCTTTTGATTCTCACCTTTTTTGTCGGTGCGATCGTAAGTTTTCCGGAATCCAGCTTTAACAGTAAATCAACAATATTCATGGTATATTCCTCCCTATTTTGTAGAATCTAAGATATCCCACTTCTCAAATGTGAAGGAGTAAGACTCTTCTCCGATCTTCTTACGCTCCCAGTCTGCCAGAATCATCTTTGCGAATTTGCAATGATACATTGCGACCCGTTCCTGGCCGATTGCACTCGGATCGTCGATTTTTCCGATGATCGTAATATCCGGGACTTTTCCAGCTTTCAAAGACTTGGAAAGCAGATTCATCATATACGAAGATACCTTGTGCAGTACCATTTCGCCCTGACCTTCCAGACCGGTCAGCTTCTGACCATCCATCAGGTCTCTGGCCTGAGGCACCGCCTCATAGTTACAATTGACTTCGGCGCGGAAGCTCTTGGTCTCTGCCAGATAGTTTCCATTGACCCAAACCTCTCCATAGGTGCCGTTATACACCTGATCCGATGCATATCCTTCCATCCGTTATTCCCTCCTTACCCAATATAAATCGGCAGCTCAATGTCCTCGATCGCATCCAGAATGGAGATATCTGCCCGCAGATATACCTTTGATTTCGTATTCCCGCGCTTGATATCATCATCGGAACAATCTTCCACATTGACGGTCTCGCCATCGATCACAAGTTTTCCTCCCTGTGATACAAAGAAGTTCCTCTGTGCCTCCACGTTGATCTTGCAGCTTCCGGATCCCAGAACCTTATCGGAAATTAAGGTATTGAAATATCCATTGATAGCCGTTACCAGAAGGCACTTGTTATCGTAAGAGTTCGCATACTTGCCGATATAGCTGTCCTGGGCGGTCAGCCGGATATCATCCGCGATCATGTCCATCGCGTCTATGATCTTGATCTTCTGGTAGGACTCGCCCTTTCCGTCCGCTGTCGTGACGAAGGAATTGACTCCGCGGCACAGCTTGACCTTTTCTCCATCCCACATGAATTTCAGCTCTCCACGATCCACTGCTGCCGAAAGCTCTGTTTCGGTAAGCCGGTCACAGTCTGACATTTCCGTAAGCGGCGCATAGGTGCAGGACATTGTGAGCGGAGTCCCGCAGATAATTCCCGCTACTCTGGAGCACAGCTGTTCCGCGGTGTACGCGGTATCTCCCATTGTTGCTCCGGAGGTCAGGTTTACAATTGCCTCACAATCCGCCGCGGTATTGGAGAGTACCGCCTTGTATGTCATATGGTTGTTGGTTCTCTGGGATTTGATCCAGGATACAATGTCCTGGGACTTCTCATCCGTTTCTGCCGTTGTTGCTACCAGATAATTAAACTTCTGGGTTGCCGCCCATTTTAAGGCGTCTGTATATCCCTCCGATGTCTTCATGCAGTATCCGATGATCTTTCTCGGTGCCGTCTGATAACCCATCAGGGCAAACTTTAACTGCTGCTTGTTTGCCTCGCTCAGCCCTTCCGGAATATCCGATACATCAAATACCGTAAAAGAACTCTTATCATCCATCCCCGCATCCGTGAGGATCATGGCGATAATGCCTCTTTCTCCCCTCTGGATCGCAGTGATCGACTGCTCAATAAACGCAATATTTACGCTTGGTACTCCAAGTCCCATTATTCTCCCTCACTTTCATTCCTGACCACGGTCTCGCAGGATTCCGCGATATCTTCCGTCTCTGTTCTTCCGCCGATCTGCACAGTATCCGCAAAGTCGATGGTGATCTGCATCTTGTCCGCATTCGTGTCGATCCACTGGAAATCGATACTGTCCACCAGTAGACGCATCTTCCGGTCCTCCGTCCGGATCGTCACATCGATGCCGAACACGTACAGGATTTCCTCATAGATTTCCATGCAGCGCTTCTCATTGTGGGTCGTCTCAAAATACGTGATTTTGTAGGAGTACCCACGGGAGCGCTGATACGGACTTAAGTTGTTGGATGTCTCCAATATTTCTGTAAAAAAAGAAGGCCGTGTATAGCCGTCGTATACTCCGTTTCCATATACCTTAATTTCCGGAAACATTGTCTGCAAAAGCTCATTACAGGTCTTCTTTACGTCCACGATCGTATAAAGTGGTTTCTTCATAAATTGTGGTCCTTTAACATTTTATCGATAAATTTCTTGATCCTTTCCGGATAGATGGACTGCCATTCTTTCCTGGTTTTTTCCGCATAATGCTTTCCAGGAACGAAACCGGCGTGGATCATTCCCTTGCGACCTTTTGATCGGTGTTTTCTCTTATGTCCGCTCATGGATGTCCCTTCATCTTTCATCAAGATGGCATATTGTGTTGGGTTGATATAAAGCTCATGACCATTCTCGATTAAATGCCAGTGTGAGGCTTTATTAGCAACATCAATTTCCAATGTATGTCCACTAAAATCACGTATACGTGACCGCTTCCACTTTTTTAGACCGCTTTTTTCATACGATTCTGGCATCTTCTCATTTACATCCTCGCTCCACTTCCCAGCTTGCCGATACAGCTCTTTTTCCGCCGCATCCGGATATTCCTTCACAATTTTATTAAAATCGTTTATAAGGTCTTCCAGACCGTCAACCGTAAACTCGCAATCACTCATCTACCGTCTCCATTTCCGGAATTTTCTTGTCCTTCGACTCGGTGCAGTAGATCTCAAGTGCAATATGCTCCTCATCAATGTCGATGATGGAATTGATCTCATACTGTGTCTTTCCCCGGACAATGACATCCTTCTCTGTGAGTCCCTTCCGGTACCGGATCGTGATCTTATACTGCAGCTCATTCGCATCCCGGTAATATTCCAGAAACTCCATGCCCCGGACCGGTCTGATCTCCGCCCACACCGAGGCTTTTTTTACGATCCTGGTACTTTTCTGCCCGAGATCATCGGTAATCTCCTGGTATCCGTAGATGGAAATCCGCTTTTTCAGCCGACCGGCATCCAGTACATACATCAGCCTTCCTCCTCTCCCAGAAGCTCACTTTCCCCCGGAACAAAATTCACGCAGTACATGTTAAGGATACTCCGCACCGTCTGGTTTTGTACGCTGTTTCCGGTGCCCTTTAACTGCGTATACATATCACGGTTCGTATACAGATCCCCTGCCAGACAAAGAACCGCGATCGCCACATCTTCATGTGGATCCAGGCGTTCGATCGTCTGGCCGGTGTAATTCTGCGCGTAATTTCTCGCCGCATTTAAGAACGCCTCCAGCATCACCGTCTCAGTTTTATCGAGATCGTCCGGTTCGATTCTGAGATATCCGGCAAGATCCGCCGCTTTCAGTTCACTCGCCTTCATCACTCACCTCATACCTTCTTTTTGCTGGTTTTCTTCGGTTTATCCACAATTTCCATCGGCTCATCCACCGGAGCTTCTAAAATATCCGGATTCCCCGTTTCTTCCTCGATTTTTTCCGCGTACCCCGCACGTATCAGGTCCGCTCCGGTCTCATCGGGGACCTCAAGTTCTGTCCCCTTGTACCCGGCGAACCCGTTTCCTGCGAAGCTGCGGAGTGCCCGCACCCTCATTATGATGCCGCCATCTTGAGGACAGCGACAGCCTGCTGGTTCTGGATCTTACAGTCCACTTCCGCCCACTCAACGACTCCGATCGCGTGCTGTGTTGCGTACTTCTCGTTTAAGATCTGCACAGAGTCCTCCACAATCTTCGCCGCAAGAGCCTGTTTCGGACTGATGTAAAAGATTGCAGTCTTGGTCGCTGCCATTCCCGGACACTGGTCAGATGTGTAGACCGGCTTTCCAAGGATCGTTCCGGAAAATCCGTTCTTGATCTCATCGTTAAAGAGATATCTGCCGTTTTCATCCTTTAACTGCTGTACCGCGGTTAAGGTATCCGGTGCCATAACCCAGTAAGCTCCCGCCTGGAATACGGATTTCAGTTTATTCTTGAGTGTGATCAGCTCATCCGCTGTGATCGCTGTTGCCGCTTTTGCAGTAACGATCTGAGTCGCGGTGGAAAGTCCTGTAATGTGAGTGGAATCCCCCTGGATGATCTGCTTGTCCAGGAAGTCCGCAAGGGCAGCACCCATCTTGTTGACTACGAAGGTAGTAAGGTCAAGATCTGTGCTGTTTAAAAGGCTTCTGGAAACTTTGCAGAGTGCTCCGGCAAGGAACCCTTTCAGATCCACAGTAAGAAGCTTCGTATCCTTCGCTTCCAGCTCCGTGAATTCGGTCGCATACGCCACTGTAATATTGTCGTTGTCTGTGTCAACATACGGAATCGATACGGTGCCGCGGATATTGTACTTCTCAGCGTCTTTGAATAACGGAGATCTGTCCTTTGCGACATCGATGATCTTCTTCGCGATCGTCGTCGGGATCACGGCTCCATTAGCGGTCTTGGTGATGTTCGCGTCAACACGGTTTCTGATGATGTTTGCAAAGGTACGGATTTCGATATCCTCAACCGGTTCCTTCTTCTCCGGTGTTTTCACCGGCGGTAAAAGGGTTCTGGACTGCTCCATCGCTTCCAGAGTCGCGTCGATGTCCTCGACCTCTTTCTTTAAGCCCGCAAACTTCTGCTGCTCCTCTGTCGTCAGAGTCCTTTTCTCCACATTGGTGGCATTGTCTGTGATCGCCTGCATCTGCTCCACGATCTGGTCTCTCTTTTCTCTCAGCTCTTTCTCGTTCATCTGCTTCTCTCCTTTAACTCTTTGATGATATTGTAATATTTACCGTTATCAACCGGCGGTGCCGGCGGAACGATCTCATCCTGCTCCCGATAGGTATACACATTTCCATCCATGGCACGTGTCTGAATATGCTCCTCTGTTCCATCGGTCCGTGTATGTACCGATGTACCGGCATAGGCCGGAATCGCCTGATCATCCACCAGTGTAACCTCAACCAGATCCATCTCCGTGACGATGATCCGGCGGCAGGTACTCGTGTACTCCTCCCTGCTGTCCAGCCTCCGGAAACCGAATGACCAGCCACGTAACTGATGGTTTCTTGCCTTCTCGATCACTTCCGGGTCTGTGATGGTAGCTCTGGCCATAAGCCCGATGGAGTCCTCTTCCAGCATCAGATTACTTCCTGTTCCTCCAAGGACACGTCCCTGATTATGGTCAAGCAGTAAGCTGATCTCCTGCTGCGCATCTGCTTTCGCTCTCAGGGCTTTTGCAAAAGTCCCCGGATCAATCTGTTCCCGGAACGAATACCCGTTCTCATCCATCAGCATTCTGGAATCCCGGCCGACCGCATTCACATAGCCTTCGACCTCAATCGAATCCGTTCTCAACGTGATTTTCATGTCTCTCCACCTCCTTCCTGCGGCTTTCCCGCACCTTCCTTTACAGAACCCCAACTATTGGTATTCGGCGTGTAGATGTCCCCAGTCTTTGGATCATACAGGACATCCTGCAGTCCAAGTTTAATAAACGGCATTTCAAGCGCCGGCAGATTCTCTTTCTTCCGGATCTCATCGATCTGCATGATTCCCTTATCCGCCGCGATTCCCCAGGCTTCAAATCTCGCTTTGATATCTCCCTGAGTCAGTTCTGTCAGATCCGGAGCGAAAAAGAGTGTGTCCTTTTCGCGTTCCAGGAGCAGATCCCGGTTTAACGAAGTACACATCACATTGAGAATTGGCACAATTGCCTCCTGGATGAACAATTTCTTCTGCGCATCCGTCGCGGCCCCGTTGATGATCTCTGGTGGAACCATAAATAATTTGCAGATATCATTGCTCATCGTCTTCTTATTCTCGTTTAGCTGCATTTCTGTCGACGTGCTGGCCGCCGGCTGGAACTTGATTCCGTTATTCAGCACCACAATATTTTCATCGTTGGACCCATACAGGTTCCGGAACGCCTGCCGCAGTAAATTGATCTCCTCCTGTTTCAGCTTATTGTCTGCCTGGAGGAATCCTTTTTTTGTTCCACCGGACGTCACAAGCTTCTGCTCGAACATCACATATGCGTAAGCCGTCCCCAGAAGGTCCCTGGACTCATCTACAATACTGATTCCCTTGTATCCGTTCTTCGTCCGCCGGATCATCTTTAAAAACTGGTATGGCCGGAACTCACGCCCGCCCACCAGGAGACTGTAGTCCTTAAAAATCGGATCCACACTCTCTGAGATACTGATCTTAGACGGTTCCACATAATTCAGTGAGAGCCAGTGCGTTCCGCGGCGGTTGATATAGGCATATCCACCGATATCCGTCAGATAATCAAAAACCAGAGCACGTTTGAAGTCAGCTCCGGTCAAAGTGTCCCGTGTGTCCCCGTTTAAGAGACGTTCCCGCGCATCATCGCGCCGTTCCACGGCATTATTCTTTTTTTCATACAAATAGATCGGTACCGTTGCGATCGTGTTGCAGATGGCATTTACACACCCAGCGAACGCCGGTATGCTCATCACGTTTGACACATCGATCGTGGTTTTCCCGACTATCGCCTGGAGGAGAACGTCCGTAAGCTTCAGGCTGCTGTCTTCCAGCCCGGCCGGCATCGCACGCCGCTCCATCATCTCTCTTACCCACATATCGCTACCTCAAAATGTCATGGCAACAAAGCCGTTATTGTACATCATGTCCTGCTGCAGGAGATATACCGCGTTGATCGTTGCCACGACCATATCCACTTTTCCCGAGGATTTCTTTTTATTCACATATTTGTTCAGATTTGTGTCCTCCGTGCACCGTGCATTCTGGAAATTGATCTCCAGAAGCCGGTTCTCATCGTACGCAAACTGTCCGCTCAGGATCTTCTCTTTTAAAAGCTTTGTCGGACTGTGAAGCACCGAAGAATGCTGCTTGATCTCCACACAGGTGATCCCCGCCTCTTCCAGTTTCTGGACCGTACTGAGCGCATTCCACCGGTCATATCCCACCTGCATCAGTTCCACGCCAAATTTGTCCTCAAGCCCTAAGATGTATCGTTCAACTTCCGCATAATCAATTACCTCATCTCCACATGCAATACAGTTTCCATTCCGGATCATCCGGTTATAGTCCAGCTTTTCCTTCGCGGATTTAAACTCGATCCTGCCCTCTGGAAGGAATCCCATCACTCTCGCATAGACGATATCATCTTCTTCTGTAACCATCGCCACAGACGTATTATCGTCCGTCTGGGACAGGTCCAGTCCCGCCCAGACACGGCGGCCACGCCACCATTCCGGATCATCTTTTCTTACGCACAGCTTCACTTTCTGGATATCGATGTATCCTTCCGTTCCCAGTCCCTTGTAGAGAATATTGTTGTGTTTGCAGAGATAATTCTCCCGTTTATTCTCGTACAAAGTCGCCATAAGACGCTTTTTTCTGATGGCATCGAAGATCTCCTGATGTGCGACTGCTACCGGATTGCTCTGATAGATGCAGCGGTCATCAGACTGCCACAGGTCTCCCTGCTTCAGATCGTCATCCGGCTCATAAAGCAGGCTGAAGATCCGCTTATCATCCAGAAGCCCGTCCAGAGACTTCTTCGCCGCGTCAATCTCATCGATCATGACGTTATTGTCGTTTGGGTACTGTGTGCTGATGATGATTCCCAGCTTATTCCGCAACGTGATCTGAGAGGAACGCATGGCTTCCACCGGATAGTCATCCAGGGCGCCCGCCTCATCCGCGAGAAACGCGTTCGCCAACTTACCATCCATGGTGTCCTGACTATACGCCAACGGCGTGTACTCATTATCATTGAGCTTGCAGATGATCTGCGACCGAAGGATCTTAAACGCCGGATCCACCTCATCAATCAGCGCCGGTGAGGACTTTATGATCTTGCGGATCGCAAGCTTCAGCTCTGAGGACAGAGACAGATCCGGAGCAACCGAGAAAAAACGGCTGAATGCCGGTTCTGTCAGCATTAGAACTATAAAGATCACCGCTGAATTAAAGGTTTTAAAGTTTTTTCTGGCAATCTCCAACAGCGCCGTGATGTAATATCTCTCATCTGCGTCCCGGCACTTCGTGCACAGCGTCGCTGTGATAAAAAGCCATGCATAATCTTCCAGTCCCTCGTAAATCGAACAGTGCAGATCCGGATGAACCATGAGTTGCATGAGCTTACAGATCTTCTGATATGCTCTCTCATCCACGACCGCGTCCGGATCCTTATCATCCACGATATTGATCCAGCTCTGGCACTGCCGTTTTACATATTGCGGAACCTTTCCCTCCGTCTCGGCCACCGCCCACGCCGCATAAGCGTAAGCCTTTCCGTCTTTAAGCATTCGCCAGTGCTTCCAGAAGCGGATTTGCCTTCTTTTCCGGCTGCTTTGCGATTGATCGGAGGGATGATGCAATCGTCATGCAGTTTTCTTTTTCAAAATCCGTCAACTCCTTCCGGATCCCGGCCGCAAGTTGCTCTTTTCTGGTTATCGTGTCCTCCAGCTTTGTGAGCATCCGGTAATAATCCGGGATAGCCTTGTCTTCCGCGTAACTGCTCCGGCTTTCCCGCAGCTCCTCAAGTTCTGTTTTCAACACCTGAATGGATTTCTCGGCATCCGCGAGCTTCTGTGTATTGGTGCAGTATCGACAGGTGGCCGCACTGTAAAGCTCATCGTTTTTGTTGATCGCATCAAGCAGACGCCGCGTTTTTAGGAAGGTCGCATGGGCGATCTTCAGATCTTTGACTGCTCTCGGTTCCTCAAGTTTCTTCCCGGTCAGCGTGGCTTCTTCCTGCTGCTTCCGGAATGCAAGTTCCTGTTTTGTTCTGTGTGATTTTCCTTCGCTTTTCAAGAGTTCCGCCGGTTTAGGTGGTCTCCCCATAACTGCCTCCTTTCCTTATTCGCGCGCGCCCGCGCACACACCCGCGCCCGCGCGCCCATACAGGCGCGATGGTTTTGGGAATTTTTTGTGTTCAAGAGAGGGCGGTCGGTCTTGCATTTTTTTAAAAAAGAGACCGCTTCAGACCGGGGGGTATGCCGCCCTGTCCTCGCTGATCTCTTACCGTCCTGCCTCCACTGCTGCCTGCAGTGCTGCTCTCGTTATGCTTCCGCTCTCTGCCTTCTCGTGACACTCCCTGCACAGTGTGATCAGATTGTCATCATCTAATCTCAGATCATAATCTTCACTGATCGGTACGATGTGATGGACCCCAAGACCATCACGTGTGTATCTGATGCCTGCACCATCCAGCCCATGAAGGCATGACTGACACAGATGATGGTCACGTTCCCTGATTGCTTTGCTCTTTCTCGTCCACTTTGCAGACGAATGAAAGAAATCTGAGACCCCCTGTTTTTTCTTGACCTGCCTTTTTTTCAAGGCCTCCTTTTTCTGAGGGCAGATATATTTCTTATCATGAATTCTGCCGCAGTATGTACACGACTTAAGCATCCTGCTTTTCCTTTCTTCTCGCTCTCCATGCCCGGATCCTAAACGTAATCTTGCAGTAGATCCACTCGATCAGGCTGAACACTGAAAAGGTGGTGAGCACCGGCCAGAAGAACACGTTCAGGATGCAGGACTTGACCATCATCCAATATTCCTTATCCGTCATACCCGGACGAAACCAGTGATACGCAAGGAGCCCGGCTTCTGCCATTCCGATCAGCAGATATGTGATCACCATGCGGTTCTCGAAATAAATAATAAACATAGGCTTTCCCCTCTTTTTGACAGAAAAAAAGCGGCTCTTCCGAACCGCTCAGAGTATTTATATTCCGGCTTCTCTGTGTTCCGGATCGTGTGCAACAAGGAGGATTTATTATGGCATTTTTCGCTTTCGCTTAGTTTACACTATATCACAGGTGCAAGGTGACATTCCATGACATTTCGTGACATCTTTAAAATTATTTCAAATCTTATTTCTTTCCCGAAACTCTCTGAGTGCATTTTCATGCAAACGGTATACCTGCCGCACGGAATACTTTGTCCGCTCCGCAATCTCCTCCCACCCGAAGAAATCAAGATACCTCATCTTTAAGACCTGGATATGTAGTGGACTTCTCATGTGATTGATCTGGCTGACGATTTTTTCCTTTTTCTGCTCCATTTCTAAAATCTCTTGTGCGATTCTTTCTTCCAGGCTTATCAGCCGGGCAATTGCTTCCTGCATCTTCGGAGTCGGAGTGGTTTGCACCTTTATCCCGGTATAGTCAATTCCAGAAATCCCCTCAATGCTGTTTCTGAGTTCTGCTGCCTGCTGCCGTTTCGTCTTCACCTTCACATTCAGCAGATAGATCTGTGACAGGTATTCCTTTGCTGTCATCGCTCTTCCTCCCGTCTCTTTCTTCTCGCCTCAGTTCTCATCTGTGCCAGTTCTTCCTGGCTGCATCCCACCCCCACTTCTTTTTCTATTCTTGTCTCTATTCTTGCGATTTTTTCTCTTACGCTGTCTGATACCATTTCGACATCATACATCCCATTTTCTTCGCTCTCTGCCTTTTTGGTACGCATCCCTTTTAAAAGCAATACCTCCAGCATAATCAGCAAAATATCCGTCACAATAAGCAACACATTCGCTGTCATAAGCATAATTTTTCACCTCCCCTCACCGAAGGATTCAGCTGTTACCAGTGCCTTCCCTTTTTGTCTACAATCGTGATTTTTCCAAGCACTCGTAAATCTCCAGCTTCACACATAATCTTTACCATCTTCCTGAAACGTACGACCTCCGCCGGTGGCCGGTCAGCCGCAGCGATGGCCGCACCTGTAACCTCATCTGTGTATCCTTCTTTGTTCTTGAATATCTCATTCTTTTTCATCATCGTTAGTCCCAACCTTCACTCCTTTCTTTAGTACGCACATCGTGCACAATCCCTTAGCGCCCTGTTCTTCCACGGTATCTGCCAGCGGGATCCGCCAGCATTTCGCTCCACACCCCGGACAAGTTGTAAGCCTCCACCCTGGCTTGCCTTTCGGGACGTTGGAACAAAGTGGCATACAGTAGTATCCGCCCCGATCAGTAGCCTTTCTCGGCCTTATCTTTACTTCCATCCCGTTCTCCTTTCTCAAATTTCAGTTTAGATGTTCATAACACCAGATTTCCATCCTGCTTTTTTAGCCTCTTCTGAAAGAATCTCATTTTCTTCAGCTATAGCCATACTTTTTTTAGGTTTACATCTTCTTTTCTCTGTACATTCTTTATTTAGCCTTACACACCATCCACATGGTGTTTCATATTGGCAAAACATTGTTCCAAACATATTATATTCCTCCGCTAAATCTTAATTTTCTTCATACGATTCTCCTAAATTTCAGTTTAAATTATTAATTCCATCTGCTTTCCTTCTGGTGCATAATTCATCCACAAGACTTCCGTCCGTCTTCTCCCGCCTTCTGCTCTTGTACTCAAGCTGGCCTTGTTCCATCCAGAAAGCACCTCGTTATACATGTCATTATCATATCCAGATATCAAAACCTTCCCTGGATGATCCAAAAGAGTACGCAACAGTTCCAGATGCTCCTCGTCCGACATTTCATGCTTGTATAAATAGTTTTTTCTCGTGTCTTTCAGATATGGTGGATCTGCGTATATAAAAACGTCTTCCGTATCGTACCGACCGATTAAATCTACTGCCGGAAGGCACTCTATCTGCACACCAGTCAAACGTTTCGCCGCCAAATCCAGCGTTTCAGGAAGTTCGCTCCATGCCTTGGCCGGATTCGGTGAATTTGTCTGCTGTCCAGTCTTAAAGCCATTCTGGTAATGATTCCCGCACCCAAATCCCATCCAGCACTTAATTGCAAACTTTCTGGCCCGCTCCATATCATCACCGCCTTGGTCATATGCTCCTTTGTATTCAGATCTTGCATATGGTGTCAGCCTGATGCTGTTTCTTAACTCTTCCGGCTGACTCCGCAAGATCTTGTAAAAATTCACAATTTCTGTATCTATGTCATTCACAGTCTCTATATGGCACCGCTCTTTATTAAATAGGACGGCCAGGCTTCCCGCAAATGGTTCCAGATATACTTTGTGCTCCGGTATGTATGAGCATATCCAGTCTGCTATCCTATTCTTTGCCCCCGGATACTTCAACACACTCTTCACTCTCATAACCTCCGTTAAATCTTGATTTAGGTTGTTTTCTAACCGTTTAGCGGCCTCGTTCATGCAGATCTCGCCGAGAAAATCCGACATTACTTTTTCCGTTTTTTATCCTCCGCTATTAAGTTACCTGATCGATCTCATAGTCCATTCACAGAGGATACTCGCTTAAATCAATCTGTAACTTCGCCAGATCAACAGCAGCTTTATACGCCTGTGCGTGCTTATTGTCACCGTGCACCGTTTCCACAGCCTTAAGTAACTCATCTGTATTTCCTCTAAAACACCCGCATTTCACGCCGATTGTATGATGCTTTGTGCGGAAAAATGTTGTGAAATCGTCGCGGCTTCCCAGCGGCCCAGCAACCACATAATGAGACATTTTAAATATCTGTGCATCGCCGGACACCACCGCATTGCCGGACACCTGCGCATCGCCGGACACCTGCGCATTGCCGGACACCAACGCATCGCCGGACACCCACGCATCGCCGGACACCTGCGTATTGCCGTACACCAACGCATCGCCGGACACCAACGCATCGCCGTACACCTGAGCATTGCCGTACACCCACGCATCGCCGGACACCCGCGCATCGCCGTACACCCGCGCATCGCCGGACACCCACGCATTGCCGGACTGATCGAGGTTTCCTTCTTTCTCGACAAATCCTCCAAGCTCTCCCTCTTCAACATTTCCAAAGTCTACCAAAGCCTTAATTCTGAAAAGTGTTCTTCCGAACTTTACAATGCTTTCGGCTGTCAATTCATATTTTTTCATTCCATATCCTCCAAATCTTAATTCAATTTTGTCAAAATCTCGGATCTTATGTGTTCAAAAATCGCAAATTTACCATGTCTTCTCTGACTTAGCTCCTCTAATCTTTCTTGTGCCTCTTCGATATTTTCAAACTCGCCATATGGATACCAGTGGGCATCTATAACTCTATATTTAGCGACAACATACGTTATTTCTGAACGCTCATTCTTTTCCTTGAAGCCGTCTATAATCATAATCTCCTCCAAATCTTAATTTACTTTCGCTCTCCTGTCCTGCTGCGCTTATGCCAGGCTCTCTTGCGCTGGATCCGTCCATAGCGTTCCAGCAACCTATCAATTTTTTTACCTTTTCTTTTTCAAGCAGTACCCACTCCATAGTTCATTCCCCTCCTGACTAATAATTTTCTTACTTGTATGGCTCCGGCAACGGCATCCAGGCATTCACAAAAAGTCCCTCGGAAAGATATGTGTAGTCCTCATCTCCCGGGTAAAATGCCCCGCTCCCGTCATCATCAACTCTATAAGTCGCAATATCCGGGAGTGTAAAATTATCAAACGAAACCAATATATAGGCTTCTGGTTCCGGCAGTTTCTCTGCAACCGGGATTCACTGCTGCCGTTCTTCACCTTTCATTCGCTCAATTTCATCCGAGAACCTCGCAACCCGTTCCAGCATCTGGCGGGCCTGTTCCTGCGTCTCATCCTGTAATTCGGACACCTGATCCGGTGACAAGCCTGTCTTTTCATAGTCCTTCAGCTTCCAGAGCGCCCCCTAGAGCTTTTCCCAAGTTTTCTTAGAATTACTGCGCCCGGAGCAATCTGCTTCCAGTCCACGCCTTTCAGCTTCCATGATCCGTTATTTCTCTTTTCTGTCAGTCCCATCTGATTTTCCTCCCCTTATCTGCTCTTCCAGCCCATTCAACATACACGCGCTGCAATAACTGGATATTTTCACATCAATCCAGCTGCACTTACGGCAATGCAAATCCATGTCTCCAGATCTTAATCTTCTCTGACATTCCAAGTACTCTCTCTCCATCTCCTCCGACATATGGATCCGGATTTCTACATGTGGTGCCGGAAATAATTTAATCTTCTTCATGGCTATTCTCCTCCTTTTTCTCGTATAATCCACAGCTAGATACAGGATGATGGATCCAGCCTGATCCGCATACTTTTCGCTCCTTCCACGGTTCAAGATAGACAAGATTTCCGCCCATGCCGCAGATTCCATACCTTACGCCATGTTTCATCCCTTCCTTCACCTTGCATTTTGGGCACTCCGTACAATCTAAAAATTCTCTACTCCCGATAAACAACGACATTGCTTATTCCGTCCTCCTGCCCTCATACATTCGTAGTGGATATGCAGCGTAGTATGATGCCTCGTCTGTCTTCCTCCATTTCATCAATTGTCTCTATTCAACCACTCATTATCCAGATAGCAAAATCCATAGGTTACAGCTCCCGTGAGGATAATCCAAATCAGCCAGAACACGCCTATCCACGATGTTGTTTTTGTCTTTAATGCCGTTTCGATATCCGTATTGGCCAGCATTTCCGAATTGTCTGAAATGCTTCCATCCCTCAAATCTGTATAAATGGTTCCACGATACTCTGCCGGAACTGCATAATAATTGAATCTCACCCCCGATGACTCTTGAACTCTGGCTATGTATTTAGCGCTGGGACTCTTTATTTTCCCGTATTCCATTTCTATGGTGAGAAATCGAATTCTCTGGCTGTGAATGCTCTCACTTCCGTAGTAATCCCAGCTCCAATAGACTTCCGTCCGTGTATGTGTGTGTCCTTTACTGTCCGTTTCCGTGACTGTTCTTGTGTGCATATTGTAATGTTCTTCGACTTTTTCTACATACAGATATGCGCATCCAATCTCCGGATATGTAACCGGATCAACCGCCTGCAGTTCACCATATACAAATGCCTTTCCTACAGAGGTATCCATTCCGTATCGGAATTGCTCCGGATCCGTGATCTGCAATGCGGCATAATACTCTGAATTTTTCTGAATCTGCCAGGAATCAATACGTCCTGCCACCAAAAAACCTATAATCATCATGACGGCCACGATCGTAACACTGGCAACACACTCTCTCTTGGTTATCTCCATCCTATTCTCCAAACAAATGTGTCGGCGCATCTACAGGCGCATCATAATCAAGCAATTCATACTCCACCGATTCATATCCTGTCCAGTCAAGGAAGATTCTGTCCGGAAAGCTTTTTACATATCGCCGATAGGCTCCAACCTGTTTGTTATAATTTGTGCGGTACTGAGCAATCAGGTTCTCCGTGGTCGCAAGTTCCATCATGTATTGTTTATAGTTCTCATTGCTTTTCAGCTCCGGGTATGCTTCTGCAACCGCCGAAATGGCAACATATGCATTCTCGATATCTCCTGCACCACCGCGGCCGTCAACAATCCCCTGCAAAACTTCCGCCTCATGCCTGTCATACTGCATGATCGCATCCGCCAGATTTGGAAGCAGATCAAACCGCCGTTTTTCCTGTACATGAATATCTGATTCTGCCATTTCAACCGCCTGTTCCAAGTCAATCGCTTTATTCCTGCTGCCCTGGACTCCAAACACACACGCCAAAATCATAAAAAATACTCCTGTTGCCACTACTGCTGCCATCTTAAACTTCCCCATTTTGTTTCACCTCCGATTTTCCGTCTTGATTCTGTCTGCATCTTTTTTTCCACCTTGCTCGCTTTTTTGCAGTTCCTTCAGTTTTTCGATCATTGCTGACCGATTTGCGCTGCAATCCCGGAAGAACTTACCGGGTTCCAGAATGTACTGTTCATTCCTTCCGTACCCTTCTTTGTATCGCATCCCAGTTCCTGCTTTATAGTCATACAGCATCGAGTGATATGTTTTTACCACAAAGCTTGTCCCATCCGGAAGTTCATACCGATAGTACTTCTCCCCAGTTTCCT
>OGIZ01000510.1_pt1 | contig 23584 bp, 17 predicted proteins | sample 1571911 | NCBI WGS metagenome assembly OGIZ01 (sample SAMEA2582108, study PRJEB24529) | metagenome | biome: Human gut stool | place: China | collected 2011 | reverse complement strand
TTGCCGCTTTTAACCCCTCCTGGAAGACCATCTATCCGCCCCTGCCGGAACTCCCTGCCATGGCGCAGCGCTCTTGGTTCCGGTTCGACCATTATCACAGCGACCGAGCCTACGCCGCTGCGATCGAAGCCATTCGCGAATTCTGGGCCCCTCAGACGCCTGCACGCATAGCCGATATCGGCGGCAATACGGGACGCTTCACCAAGATGTTCCTGGAAGCCTTCCCCGATTCGACTGCCGTGCTTGTCGACCTCCCCGTGGAAGTAAATGCGATCCCGGAGCGCTCTGAACTCAGCAGCGTGCAGCACCGTCTTTCGGGTCATGCCATTGACTGGCTCACATCTGAGGAACTGACCGGCATGGAAGACGTTGATCTCTTCTGGATGAGTCAATTCCTTGACTGCTTCAGCCTGGATGAGGCGGCCTCCATCCTTGAACGCACCCGCCGCGCAATGAAACCCGGCGCCAAACTCTGTGTGCTTGAACCGCTCACTGATGAGCAGCGTCATCAGGCGGCAGCGCTCTCACTGGCTGCTTCGAGCCTTTACTTCACCGTGCTGGCCAACGGGGTGAGCCGCTTCTTCCACGGCGCCGAACTTCGAGAACTTTTCAAAAAGACGGGATTCCGCATCATTCAGGAAAAGCCCAACATGGGCGTTTCGCATACGCTCTTTTTGCTTGAGGCTTAACGGCCGATTCGGAACCGGTCGCCCGTGAATCTGCAATTTGAATGCCGATGGATGCTCTTCGGGCTCATCGGCATTCTATTTACACAGTCACATCTTGAAGCCGCCTGAAATCACTTGATACTGATAGGGTTTTCCATATCGATCCCATTGTTTAGATGACGATGCGGAGCAGCTCCTTTCTGCGAACTTCATACTTTCGCTCGTCCACAAGCTTCAGACGGCGTCTTCCGGCTGACAACGACGCATCTGCAAGATATCCCTAGTCCAAGTTGCGTACTTCATTTGCTCCGCACACTCCGTCCAATGGTTGATGACAAGCGCAAATTCCTGCGCCTATTCTGAATTCAAAGCGATGCCGCAGACGCCCGGCGATTCAATGAACAGCCGCTCTCCCGGGCAGAAAGCGGCGACAGCGCAACATATTCGGAAAGGAGTTTTTATGACGCAATACCTGAAGGACCGCTATGGACTTCTGATTAACGGCGAATGGGTTGACGCAGAGAATGGCGCAACATTTGAAACCCACAACCCCGCTACCGGCGAACTGCTTGCACTTTGTGCAAACGCTTCGGCCAAGGATGTGGATCGCGCCGTCAAGGCCGCCGCAGAAGCTCAGCCCGCCTGGGCGGCCAAGTCGCCGGCCGAACGTGCCAACATCCTCCTCAAGATTGCCGACCGCATTGATGAACGCGCACTTGAGCTCGCCACGGTTGAAACGCTCGACAACGGCAAGCCCATCCGTGAAACCACGTTGGTCGACGTACCGCTTTCGTCGGATCATTTCCGCTACTTCGCCGGCTGCATCCGCGCCGATGAAGGCGAAGCAACGATGATCGACGAAAACACGCTCTCCATCATTCTTCGTGAGCCGATCGGCGTGGTCGGTCAGATTGTGCCGTGGAACTTCCCGCTCCTGATGGGCGCCTGGAAGATTGCTCCGGCCATTGCTGCCGGCAATGCAGTGGTGATCAAGAGCTCCTCGACAACGCCGTTGTCGCTCAATGTGCTCGGCGAAATCCTCAATGAGTTCCTCCCGCCCGGCGTCGTCAACATCATCAGCGGACGCGGTGCGCAGACCGGTCAGGCCATGCTTGATCATCCGGGCTTTGCGAAGCTTGCCTTTACGGGTTCTACCGAAGTCGGTTACGACGTGGCCGAAGCCGCTGCCAAGCGCCTCATTCCGGCTACGCTGGAACTCGGCGGCAAATCCGCCAACATCTACTTTGATGACTGCCAGCAGGACAAGGCCATTGAAGGCGCTCAGATCGGCATTCTCTTCAATCAGGGGCAGGTTTGCTGCGCGGGCTCGCGCATCTTCGTGCAGGAAGGGATCTACGACGAATTCGTCGCCAAACTGGCTGAGGCCTTCAAGAAGGTAAAGGTCGGCAATCCGCTTTGCAAAGACACTCAGATGGGTTCGCAGATTAACGAGCGTCAGCTCCAGAAGATTCTCGGCTGGGTCGAAGAAGCCAAGAAGGAAGGTGCCAAGGTGCTCGCGGGCGGTGAACGCGCCGTCGTTCCCGGCTGTGAAAAGGGTGCTTTCATGCAGCCTACGCTGCTCGTTGACTGCGAAAATCAGATGAATGTCTGCCAGCAGGAAATCTTCGGGCCGGTCGCCTGCGTGATCAAGTTCAAGGACGAAGCTGAGGTTCTCAAGCTCGCCAATGACTCTGAATACGGTCTTGGCGGTGCTGTCTGGACCCGTGACATCAACCGCGCCTTCCGTGTCGCCCGCGGCGTCCAGACGGGCCGCATGTGGATCAACACGTATAACGAGCTGCCGGCGCACTCGCCCTTTGGCGGCTACAAGAAGTCCGGCATCGGCCGCGAGACGCATAAGGTCATTCTCGAACACTACAGCCAGATGAAGAATTTGTATATCAGTCTTTCAGAACAAAAGCGCGGCTTCTTCTAATTCCTAAGCTTAGACGCTGACACTCAAAACGGCTTTCCCGGTCAATCAACTGGGGAAGCCGTTTTTTTGCTGCACTGCGATAGTGCTGCGGCGGGAACCGCGTGCCGATCAATGACCGTTTTTTCAGCGCAACGCGTCCGCCTCGCGGCGTTCAAGCATCCGCGCATAGTTGCGGCAATGCTCAACCCACTCGAGCATATCGACAGAAAGGTATTTGCCGCGTTCATGACAGAAGGTCAGCTGCCGCATCCAACGGTCGGGAATCTCAACGCGGGCAAGGAAACGGCCGAAGATGGGGTCGGTCAATACGCGTTTAGACATGTAGGTGATGCCGAGCCCAATGCGAACGGAACGAAGAATCGCATCAAAGCTGTTGAGCTCAGCCGAGACATTGACTCTGGAAAGCCGCTGATGGAGCTGCGTTTCAAAAAAGTCTCGGGTGGAGGAGCCTTCTTCGCGCAGGAGCCAAGAAGCACGCTCAAGCTCCTCATAGCTCACCGGACGGCCCGTGAGCGGATGATCTTTCGGAGCCACCACGACCATTTCATCGGCCATCCAGGGAAAGGTCACCAAGTCGTTGTTGGTCACAGGACCTTCAATCAGCGCTATGTCGAGCTCAAAGGAAGAGAGTTTCGCAGCAATCCTTGAAGTATTGGCGATTTCAGTAGCCGGCATCCATCCGGCAGCATCCCGAAAAGACTTCAAAAGATCGGCGAGCATGAATGTGCCGATGGTCCGCGTGCAGCCCACGCGAAACGGACAAGGCTCATGACCGCGGCGAAACAAATCTGCAATGTCTTCCGCTCGATGAAGCATCTCGTCGGCCTGCGGCATCATGCGGCGGCCTTCAGCCGTTAAAAAAATCCGCCCTCGATTGCGGTCAAAGAGCTGAACGCCAAGACGCGTTTCAAGCTCGGAAAGCGCCTGCGAAACGGCGCTTTTGCTCATCGTGAGCGACTCGGCGGCAAGACCAATGCTTTCTGTTTTGGCAATGGCTAAGAAGACCTGAAGCTGGCGAAGGGTAATCGGAAGCAATCTGTTCACCGTTGTTGCGGGCAAAAGAATCCTGCAAACGCAGGTCTTTCAAAAACCTGCGCCTCTCAAAATCACTTAAGACGATTCTACCGAATGCGTCAAATCTCTGTCTGCAAGCCAAACGGCGGCCTTTGAAATCGTGCAAAAGCATCGCGAAGATTTGCGATTCATCGGGGCGGCAGCTGCGGACCACTGACGGGAATGCATCTAAAGAAGAGCGATGCCGCTGCAGTTTCCCGCAGCGGCATCGCCATGAAACATTAAAAGATTGCATCGGCAGCTCGACGCCCTATTGGGCCGAGCTGCCGGCGGCTCAAAGAACCGGCTTGCTCGGAACTGCCGAAGCAGCTGACGGAGCCGAAGGTTTAACCTCTTTCGCCGCCGGGGACTTAACCGGCTCGACAGCAGGTTTCTTTGCCGGAGCTCTCGGCGTCACGGCTGCCGGCGCTGCTGTCTTGACAGCTTGGGCAGGAGCAGGTTTGCGGGAAGCCGCAGGTTTAAGAGACTGAACTTGCGGCGTCTTCACGGCGGGCTTGGCCTGCTCGGCAACGGGCTGCTTGGCGGAAACCGTCGCCGCTCGTGCCGCAGGCTTCTCAGCCTTGGCCGCTTGAGCAGGAACGGTTTTGGCCGGAGCTGCAGCAGCGGGTTTTGCAGGCTGAGCTTTACGTGTCTGCGGGGTCTTCGCTGCGGGCTTAACCTGCTTGACTGCCGGTTCCTTGGCAGAAGCTCTGGTCTTTCGTGAACCAGTCTTCACTGCCTTCACCGGTTCCTCGGCCTTAGGCAGATTGGCGAGAAATCCCTTCAGAACCGACTTCAGAATCGCCACGCCCTCGGTGATCTCACGCTTCTTGATGATGAGCGGCGGGCACAGACGAATCGTCGTGCCGCCGGCCGTCAGAATAATGAGCCCGGCTTTAAGCGCGGCCTTCTGAATGTCGCCGAGCTGCGCACGAAGCTGCGGAATCAGTTCACAGCCAATGAGCAGGCCCATGCCGCGGACTTCCGTAAAGACATGCAGTTCCTTGTTGAGCGCTTCAAGCGACGCCTTCATGAAGGCGCCGTGCTTGACGACTTTTTCGAGGAATTCCGGTGCAGAAATATGCTTCAGAACCGCATTGCCGACCGCGCAGGCCAATGCATTTCCGCCAAAGGTCGATCCGTGCGTGCCGGGTTTGAAATGCTTGGCAACAGCGTCGTTGGTCAGTACGCAGCCGATAGGAACGCCGCCGGCCAAACCTTTCGCCGTCGTTACGATATCGGGGCGAATGCCGATCTGTTCATAGGCGAAGAACGTGCCCGAACGTGCGCATCCTGACTGCACTTCATCAAGGATGAGCAGTGCATGGTGCTTGTCACAAAGTTCGCGCACACGTTTGGCAAACGCGGGGTCCACGGGCAGCACGCCGCCCTCGCCCTGCACCGGTTCGAAAATCACGGCACAGGTGCGGTCAGAAATCTGCTTTTCAAAAGCACCAATGTCATTGAAAGGCAGATGGGTAATCGCACCCGGACGCGGGCCGAAGCCGGAAGAATACTTATCCTGCCCGCCGACACAGACCGTGAAAAACGTGCGGCCGTGGAAACTGTGCGTGAAGGAGATGATTTCATCCTTCTGCTCGCCATAATCGTCAAAAGCCGTTCGGCGGGCGAGCTTGAGCGCAGCCTCATTGGATTCGGCGCCGGAGTTTGTAAAAAACACCCGGTCAAATCCTGTGAGTGAAGTGAGCCGCTTGGCCAGTTTCAGCGTAGCGTCGTTCGTAAAGACGTTGCTGATGTGGCAGAGCTTTGCGCTTTGTGCTTTCAGGGCCTTGCGCACAATCTTTGGCGCGTTGCCGAGGCTATTGACGGCGATGCCGCCGCCGAAATCAAGATAGCTGCGGTTCTGCGAATCATAGAGGCGGCACTTTTTGCCGTGCGTCATCACAAGATCAGCGGGCTTGTAACAGGGAATCATCACCTGATCGTATTCGGCGCGGGTAGGCTGCGTCATGATTTATTCCTTTGCGATTGAATGGTTTTGCAGGCTCAGAGCCTTACAGACGGCAGCGCCGTCAAGCTCTTCGCGCTTAAGGCAAGTTTAGAAATTGTATTCGTAGGCAAGCTCGTCGCACCGCGCGCGCTTGGGACAATTCTCGCAGTCCTTTAGGATCTTCTCAGGAAGTGCGTCGATTTTGGTGAGCGAGAAACCCACGTGTTCGAAGAATTTCGGGTTGCGGGTCAGCACGAAAACTTTGTCGATATCGAGCCGGCGGGCTCTTTCGAGCAGATATTCAACAATCGCACGCCCTTGTCCCTGACGCTGAATGTCGGGGGCAACGCCGAGCGAACGGATTTCAGCGAGTCCCGAGTCATAAACGAAAAGACTGGCACAGCCGACAAGACGGCCGTCACGTTCGCAAATGGCAAACGAGTCGATGTTGCGGATGATGTCTGCCCGTTTGCGCGGAAGGTTTTCGCCCTGTTTGGCCCAATATTTGACGAGTCCCTCCAAGGCATCAACGTCGGAAAGACGAGCCTGACGAATGTAAAACGGGCTCACCGCTGCGGCTTCGCCTGTCGTCCGCTTGGCGAGCAGCTGCGTGAGCGCACGCGAAAGATAGCGCAGCTCATCGGCCGTGATGTTGCGGCTTCTCAGGAGATTGAGCGCCTCCTCATAAAGGTCGGCGAAAGGCGTACCGCGGAAACTCGCCGCGACATCGTCGGGGAGCTTGACGCCCAAGGGCGGCAGTACCCCGGCCTTTTCAGCCGGGATCATGTGGAGCACAGCGCTCATGTCGGAAGCGGCATGTTCTGGCACCAACGGAAAAATCTTTTGCTGTGCGCTAGCGTTGTTCATCAAATTGCCTCAGAAGACTTCCTGTTTTCAGTGACAGGAGAGTTGACGAATTTTGTTGGGGAAAAATGTCTTTGACTGAAGCCGCGCCCAAACGGACGCCTGCAGACCTGCAGCGCCTCAAGGAATCAACGGTTAAACGTTGGGGTGCTTTCCTTGGGCTTCAAGTTCGTTCATTTTATGAATTTCATTTTTTGGGATTAGGCGCATTTGCCTAGCTTGAGTTGATGCAGACCAAAAAATAGAAAATCAGTCGGCGGATTTTTGCAAAATACTTTTCATTGAAATATTTTATATAAATATCAATGCGCTACAGCATCCAAAATCGTCGAGTTGAGATTGTGAAAATCAATCTCATGCAACACGCACAACAAAACGAAAAGACCTCAAAGAAATGCCCGACTTTAGTCGATTTGTTCGACTTCACCCAGCACAATAGTCGACAAATAACGAAAGACGGGCAATAAATTCACATTTGAACTGCGCTGACAGTTCACCGTCGGATTCACTCAAGCGTGAATGTGGTCCCCGGCAATTGTCCAGATGCAAGTTTATTGGGCAGCATCGGATCAAAGACAGAGGCTGCAGCCACCGGTTTGCCTGTCATGGCCGCAGCACGGAATGCGGCGCGCACCTTGACCGTCATGCCGCCGGAAATCACGCCTTCGGCAATAAGCGTCTCTGCCTGCTCCTCATTCAACTGTTCAAAGAGATGTTTATTGGCATCGAGCACGCCGGGAACATCCGAGAGAAAAATGAGCGGCGCACCCAAGAGCGCAGCTGATGCCACCGCCGCATCGTCGGCATTAATGTTCCAGAGCGCCCCGGCAGCATCCATACCGACGGACGAAATAACCGGCGTGAAACCGGCATCAAGCAGGGCTTGGAGACGGCGTTTTGCGGCAGAGTCTCCGGGCTCAATCACGCCGACGCGTCCTAAACGCGGGTCCGCCGGCACGACCCGGCCGATGCCTGCATCGGTAGCGCAGAGTCCGAGAGGCATCAGCCCCGCCCTTTGCGCAGCTCCGCGCAGCTTCAGGCTGCAGGTGCCGGCCAAGGCGCCGGCAATAACCGCCATGTCTTCGGCAGGGCTCACCCGCAGCCCCTCGATCCTGTCGATGCGGCGGCCAAGGCCGCGCATGAGTGCGTCCACCTCAACGCCTCCCCCATGCACCAATACGACTCTCGTACGCTCTGCGCTTGCGGCTGAACCGGCCAGTGCCGTAAAAAGCGCGTCAAGCGCTTTATCCGCTGTCAAAGCCTTGCCGGAAAGCTTCACCACAAGCACATCAGCTTTGAATGGTTTTGTCATTGCGCTCTTCCCCCGAAATCAAAGCAGTCCCTTCGTTTCAGGAAAACCAAAGCGCAGATTCATCACCTGCACCGCCTGTCCGGCAGCTCCTTTAATCAGATTGTCGATAGCCGAGACCACAACAGCGTAGCCGGCTTCCTCATCCACGCTGAAGCCGATGTCACAAAATGGCAGATTCACCACATCATCGAGCTTGGGAAGCGCCGGACGCAGACGAACCAAAGGACATGCCGCATAAGCGCTCTCATAAGCCTGCTGAATCTTTTCACGCGCTTGAGACTGATCACCGAGTCCCGGCGCAAGCTTCACGGTGATCGTGGCAAGGATTCCGCGCTTAAAGGGCCCCAGGTGCGGCGTAAAGATGACCGGGCGCCCTAAATGCGCTTCGATTTCAGGCCGATGACGATGCGTAAAGACCCCGTAAGCCGAAAGACTCACTTCACAAAAGGCATTCCCGATCTTGGCTTTGCGGCCCGCACCGGAAACACCAGAAACAGCATCGATCACAGGTTTAAAGTCAGCGGCAAGCAGACCCGCATCAATCAAGGGCTTAAGCGCGAGCTGCGATGCCGTTGGATAGCACCCGGGAAGAGAAACGATCCGGGCTGCGCGAAGCTTGCCGCGGTCGACAAATTCCCCAAGGGCATAAACCGCCCGATCAAGCAGTTCAGGATGCTCATGCTCAAACCCATAAAACTTCGGATAATCCGATGCATTCGGCAGTCGATAGGCACCGGAAAGATCAAAGACCACTGCGCCTTGAGCAGCAAATATCGGCGCCAGGGCCGCACTCACAATGTGTTCGGTAGCCAAAAAGACAGCATCAAGCCCCTGCGCCGCAGCAGCCGGATCCGTCATGGGTTCCAGCACGAGCTGTGTGCGGCCAAAAAGACGGCCGTCAATTTCTGCAATCGCCCTGCCGGCGTCGCTGCTCGCGGCCGAAACATAAAGATGCGTCAGTTCAACCGCCGGGTGCGCAAGCAGGAATCTCGTCAATTCTGATCCTGCATAGCCGCTCGCGCCGACCACGGCCGCTCGGATTTTTCTTGCTGCTGTCATCTCAAGTTTGTCCTCTTTAGATGCTGGCCGGTGCGGCCGAAGTGTTTGGAGGGGAGTTTGACAAATGTCGATCATCTTGCCGCACTCGTCCTCAGGCCTTTTGCCCAGAGTTCTTGATGGATTTCGGAGACCTCGCTGATTGCATCGGCATCCTCAGCGGTCCGTCGATGATTTCACCGCTTTATTCAAGGTCTCCGCAGCCTTTTAACCTCGGGCCAGAGCGGCAAAGACTGCGCTTGGTCAACGTGTTTCTAAACGCCGTACAACATTGGTAAACATATGAAGAGATAGCGTTAATCCTTAAAAAAACAAACGATGCATTGTGCGCTGGCGCACAGACGAAAAGGCTCTCCAAATCTAATCTTTTCCGAACTTGCAGTCTCAAACGCGAAACTAAACCCATGGGACTGCAGACTGAAATTCAAGAAGCCGCTGTCGGCTTCTGAAACAAGGAGATTCATATGCCTAAGTTCAATCGCCGCCAATTTCTCGGCTCTACGGCCGCTGCCGCTGCTTTTGCAGCAGCACCGGCCATCGTTCAGGCCGCCGTCGTTGAAAAGAAGGTCGACCTTGTCATCGTGGGCGGCGGCCTTGCAGGCCTTGCCGCCGCGAATGCTGCCGTTAAGAAAGGCGTGAAACCGATCGTGCTTGAAAAAGAAGCGTTCCTCGGCGGCGCCGGGCTGTTCCCGGAGGGGTCGCTCGGCGTCGGCACGCGCTACCAGAAGGAGCACGGTATTAAGACGACCGTGCAGCAGGTGCTCGACGCGGCTTTGCAGTTCCACCACTATCGCTGTGATCCGGCCGTCCTTCGTGTGCTGATTGAAGAGTCCCGTCAAACGATTGACGAAATTCAGGACATGGGCATTGAGTTCCGCGGCATCCGCACCATGTACGACAAGCACGAATCGCTCATGACATGGCACTTGTTTGTCGGCGGCGCGGCTAAGGTAATCGAACTCTTTGTGAAGAGCATTCGTCAGGGCGGCGGCGAACTCCGTACGCAAACCTCAGCGCAGCGTCTCATCATGAACAACGGCAAGGTCACTGGTGTTGAAGCCAGAGATGCCAAGGGCAACACCATTATTCTGCATGCCAAGAAGGTGATCATCGCCACCGGCGGCTTTGCTGCCAATAAGGAAATGCTCGCACAGAACGTGACGGACTCCTCGGCGCTCGGCATGGTCGAACCAATTTGGCTCCGCGGGCCGGTAGTGGACGGACGCACCGGCGACGGCATCACGATGGCTCGCTTGGTCGGCGCCAACGTTGCCGGCATGCACGCCGTTGCCGGCAATGCACCGTATCTTCCGGACGTTCCGCCGATCAACCAGTTCTCGGGCCCCGACGAACTTAAACAAGGCCGCTGCGCACTGGCTCAGCCGTGGCTCTGGGTCAATCATGAAGGCAAGCGCTTCTTCAATGAGTCGCGCGGCGCCGTGTTTGTCGACGTCTACAATGCCATGACGAGCGCGGGCGGCGTGCTCTACACGATCTTCGACCAATCCATGATCGATGATCTGATTAACAAGGGTGCCGTACTGCCTTTCAACGCCATCGTGCTGGCCGGCGTACCGCTTAAGGCGCTGCCGAAGACGCTAGAAATGGGCTATGAGCGCGGCTGGGCCTTCAAGGCAGATACCGTCAAAGAGCTTGCCCAGCAAATCGGCGTGCCGCCAGAGAATCTTGAGTCGAGCATGAAGCGCGTCAACGAATTCGCGAAAACCGGCGTTGATGAAGAATTCAGCCGCAAGCCCGAACATCTGCGGGCGTTCAACCTGAATAAAGGTCCCTACTACGCCCTCAAAGGCGTGCGCTGCTTCTTCCTGACGTTGGGCGGCGTTACGGTGACGCCGCAGTTCGAAGCCAAGAATCCGCAGGGCAACGTCATCCCGAACCTTTATGTTGTTGGACAGGATATCGGCGGCCTCTATGATTCGTCTTACGACCTTCGCTGCGAAGGCTCTGCCTCGTCCTTTGCCATGACTTCCGGCCGCGTCGCCGCTGAGAACGCCATTAAGGCCATTGAGGCTGGCCGCGTCTGAGCAGCCCGCATCAGCCTTCCGCATCGCCGCAGATCACAGGCGCATCAGCCTGCCGCTGCGGCAAACGCCGCCCGCCGCGCTCACGCGCTTCGGGCGGCTGTTTTCAGGTAAAGTCAATCCGCATAAGACCAAGCAGTCCGCTCGGCTTCATTTTTTTGAGTCCCCACTGCAGAACATCCATTGGATGAACAAACCGCGCATGCCCAAAGAACTCATTCCGCTGCTCGAAAAACTTTTTGTGGATGCGCCTGTGGTCGAACTTCCTGCGCACATCGATCATGCTTTTGGGAGAGAATCCTTTGTATATTGGATTGATCAAGGCATACTCGCCACCTGTGCACCGCGCACTCGCGGTCCGCGCATGACTGCCTTATTTGTGCCCCGAACCATTCTCGGAGGCCCCAAAGCCCTGCTCCATAAGCGGCCGCTGGAGCTCACCTTCCGCACACTTTCTCCCGTACGTCTGCGGCGCAGAGATGCTTTGCAGTTCAGACGCTTCTTAGCCGATCACCCCGGCATAGAGCTCGAATACCTGCGCACACTGGCATGGAATCACGAAGCGCAGCTCGACGGACTGCTCGTCAACGGTCTCGATCCCGTTCCTGTGCGTCTGGCAAGACTGTTTCTCTCGCTTCTGGCCATTGGCGGAGAAGAGAGCTCTGCCGGGCTGCTTCCGATTGAGCCGACAGTAGACGAATTGGCCCTGATGGTTCATGCCACCCGAGCCGTCGTCAATCGACTGCTCTCCGATTGGATCAAGCGAGGCTTGATTGAGCGCAACGGCCGCAAAATCATAGTGCTGCCGAATTTTAAAGCCGCTTTTGAAAGCTCACTTGCGCTCTAGTCCCCCCGCAGTCCGAAGATTGCCGACAGCTCCAAGCCTGCAGAGCTTTTGGCCATGCAGGCTGGAGGAAGGATGATCAGAAGCGGTGCATGAGCCCCACGGCCGTCAGCACCTGGTTAAAGCGGTCGACGCCGTCGAGCAGCTTCTTGCCGTCAGACCAGCTCGCTGCGCCATAGAAGTTTGTGCGCTTTGAGAAGTTGTAGTAGTAAACCAGACCGGCCATCGTCATGGTGCCTTCATCATGCCCTACTGACGTTTCAGCGCCCTTCCACTTGCTCTTCAGGAAGCCGACCGAACCGCTGATCGTATGCTGACCAATAGGATATTTGGCGCTCATGAACACTGCCAGGTTGTCCAGACCTTCTTCGCTATTGCTGACAACAGCATTGCCGCCGACGATCCTTGACAAATCGCCCACCGGACCGATGCGCCACTCGTTTTGACTGGCATACAGAATGCCCGAAACTGCCGGTCCGCCGAAATCGTAGCTGGCGATCAAATGCACGGCATGCGTATTCTTCTTGCGGAGTGCCTCTGGACGAGTGCCGTCTGCATTCTTGACGTTCCCCGGCATTTCAAAGGAATACACCACGGCAGTTTTCAGATGATCCCCCGTCCAGCCCGTACTGAACTGAGCAACGTGACGACGGTCAGACCAGTCGTCAGTCGTTTCCGTATCCGTGCCATTGACTGAGTCGCCGTTTGAATAAACGCCGCGGACGAAGAGACCCGACTGAGCATTGGTTGAAAAGGCGATCGCATTGGAAAGATCACCCGGCTGGAACATGATATTGGCCGGTGCAATGCCGCCGAGTGAGGCGAATGTCATGTTGGCATTCGTCTTCCCATAAACAGAATACGGGCGGCCGGCCACAGTCAAACCAGCCATACGGCCGAATGAAAATTCAATCTGATCGTTGCCGACGAAAAGGCGAGACTGGGCATCAAACAAATACCCATTGGAGCGGAAGGTACCGGAATCCGGATAGAACCTGTTCTGCAGCTGAGCGCCCGTGTACCAACCGTTGCCAAGGTCTTCTCGCGCAGTCAGCATCAAATGCGGATCATCAGGCAATTCACCCGCACCGCCCATTTTGAGATTGCCGTTATCAGCGCCTTCGACTTTATTGAAATAGAGACCGGTGATGACGCTGCCGGAAATTTTGACATCCGCAGCATGCGCGGCTGCGCATCCGAAAGCCAGTGCCAAGGCAGTGCAAAGCAAAGTGCAGGCGTGCGAACGATGATGGTTATATTGCATTGAGAGAGCTCCTTCTTACATAGGCAGCATCAACGCGCGCCTGAATCTGCCTTCTGGTCCTGCAGATTCAGAGACAGCGCGTTGTGCTTTGAAGAAGAGTAGTTACAGTTTTGAAACTAATCCATTAGCACTAGTTAAGGCTGTCCAACCGTTTACGAAAGAAATCTTTTCTGTAAACATAATAATGACTGGCTTAACCGTGATGGTTCCGAGCAACATGAATTAGAAATACTTCATCAAACCGACCGTTCCCATGACTCGGTTCAGTCGCGGTGCGGCGTCAAGGAGCTTGCGGCCGTCAGCCCAGCTTGCCGCGGCATAGCACCTTGTGCTTTTCGAAAGGCTGTAGTAATAAACCACGCCGCCCATCACCATGGAACCTTCGGTATAGCCGCTCTTCGTGGATTTTCCGTTCCATTTCGAATGCAGGTAACCGGCCGCGGCGGTAAAGAGATGACGGCCAACGGGATATTTCGCACTGACATGGACCGCAACATTGTCAAGGCCCTCCTGACTGCTGCCGATACGGCCGTCGCCTACAAACGTAGAGAGATCGGGCACAGCGCCAATACGCCATTCGTTGCGGCTTGCATAAAGGATGCCGGCAATGCCGGGCCCCTGCTTGCCGGCTAAATGCCAGCTCCCGATTAAATGAAGCGCATGCGTGTTTTTACGCCGAACATCGCGGGAACCGTCCGCATTGGCCAACTGTCCGGGCATTTCAAACGAATAAACCACCGCGGTTTTGAGCTTCTCGCCAAGCCACATGGCACCGAGCTGCGCCACATGGCGGCGGTCGGACCAGTCCTCGGTCACTTCAGTGTCTCCAATAGCGCCGATGTTTGAATCACCATTCGAATAAACACCGCGCACCACAAATCGGCTGCCATGCGTTGTGAATGCGACTGCATTAGTGAGCGCTCCGGCTTGGAACGTAATGTTTGCCGGCGCAATCCCAGCAAGCTGGGCGTAAGTCATGTTGGCATGCGTCGCAGCATAGACCGAATACGGATCACCGGAAACGGTAAGCCCGGACATACGGCCGGCAGTGACTTCAAACTGCTGATTGCCAAACGACATGTATGTGGAGCTGAAGAGGCCGTTGTGTCCGGAAAATGAGCCGGTATCAGACGTTACATTGCTCGAGAGATTAAACCGAACGTAATAGCCGTTCCCTAAATCCTCTTTTCCGAGAATTTTGAAACACGTATCGTCCGGTGCCTCACCGACACCCGCGAGAACCAGATTCGAATGCTCTGCGCTTTCTGCCTTGGAATAGAAAAGACCGGAAACGACAGCGCCGGCAAGTTTGACTTCTGCAGCACTGACCGTTGAAGGCGCAAAGACGGCAAGAATGAGTGCAGCCGCAGGCAGCAGCCCTGCCATGCGCATCCGTTTGAAACCGACTCCATGAGTGTTGTGATCGGGCATAAAGGTCTCCTTTGTCCTTTTTCGGTGTTGTTCGCCTGTTCGAATGGGACTTCGGCATCTTCTCTGCCCGATGGATCGGATCAGTGAGGTTCGTGAAGATGTGTGAAAATTTCGTCAGGCACCGTGGACTAGCGTAGATAGATCTTTAGCTCTAATCCATTAGAAGTAGATTTCGCTTCTGCGCAGAAATTGGAAATGCCTATTCTCAATGTGACCTTAAGGTTATGGATAACCAAGCAGTTAACTGATTTCGATGGATAGGAATATTCCAATCAGATCACTCCATTAAGAAAAAAAACAATAAGGCAAGCACAGGATTGATAAAGCAGCCGGCTGCTTATTTCTTATAAAAACCAAACTTACGCAGCCACTCCGCAGAACTCCCCGAGAGGCGGCTCCAGAAAGATTCGCCGCCTGTATAAAGACCGTCGGAAAAGACATCGGGACTCAAAAACCGCCGGCCTATGCCGTTTTGAACCCAAAAACTTTGCTTGTCGGAATCCAGCTCATCATTTCCGACAGAGGATTTCCACAGATCGATCTCGCCCGAAGCATGGCGCACATTTCGATCCCTCATGCTTTCGAGGAGCTCCGAATCACCGTTGCGAACACCCACGGCATCAAATCCAAAAGAGCACATGCAGCAGCCCTCTCGCTCTCGAGCAAAACCGATGCCGCTTTCGCAGACCTCATCGCTGCCCGTGCCGGACATGAAACTGGGCGCTTCCTCTGCAGGCAGCCACTCCAATGGAGCCGCACCAAGATTGTCGTCCCATGCGCTGCAGTCGCCCAGCGTGCCGACATTAAAAGCACGAATAGTTTGAGATGCACTGCTAATCTTATTGGTCATTCAAAATCTCCTCTTTCTTTACAAAAGGATTCCTGTCGTTTTCAAGCAATGATTTGTTTTCACACTATTTTGAAAACATCATCCATGGCATCGCGTCGGTTCTCGACGCATGCAGACAACACCGACTTCCCCATACCGCAAAAAAGGTATCGGCAATAGAATCTTCAAACCATCAACCTCGAAGAAGAGCTGTCCAAATGACCAACAACCGAGTCCGCAGTTACGGCATCCATATCGGCATCCTGCCCGCCGGCAAATTCAATGCCGTGACCGATGTGCCGGGCGTGAAAGTCGGCCAAGTTACCTTGGAAGACGACGCCTGCGGCATGCACACGGGCGTGACGGCCATCCTCCCGCACGGCGGCAATGTTTTTCAGGAAAAAGTGCCCGCCGGCGTATTTGTCGGAAACGGCTTTGGCAAGTCCGCGGGAATTCCTCAGATCAACGAACTCGGCACGCTTGAAACGCCGATTGTTCTCACCAACACGCTCAGTGTCGCCGCCGGGATTGAAGGACTTCTCTCCTGGACGCTCGAGCAGCCCGGCAATGAAGCGGTCAAAAGCGTCAACGCCTTTGTCGGCGAAACGAATGACGGCCGCGTCAACGACATCCGTGCACGATTCGTTTCGCCCAACCATGTTATTGAAGCGCTGCGCAGGGCGGAATCCGGTCCGGTTGAAGAAGGCTGCTGCGGTGCCGGCACCGGCACTGTTGCCTTCGGCTTCAAGGCCGGTATCGGCACCGCATCGCGCAAACTCCCCGAAAGCTTAGGCGGCTGGACCGTCGGGGTCATTGTTCAGGCCAACTTCGGCGGCTTTCTCACCGTAAAGGGCGTTGAAGTCGGCCGGCAGCTGGGCGGCTGGAGCAATGAAAAGCTTCTCTCGCAAGCCATGCCCGCGGGATGGGCCGAACGAGTCAAAGACGCGGCCGGGTCTGCCGACGGCTCCATCATGATGATCGCAGCAACGGATGCCCCGCTCACGCAGCGTTCGCTCGAGCGTCTGGCCGAACGGGCATTTATGGGCATGACCCGTACCGGCGGTATTGCTTCCAACGGATCGGGGGATTTCGCCCTTGCCTTTTCAACGGCACCCTCCATGCGGGTTCGTCATGAAGCCCCTTACGGCCTGCTCGAAGGCGGCCCCACAGTCCGCAGCGACGATATGACGCCGCTCTTCATGGCCGCCATAGAATCAACCGAAGAAGCCATCCTCAATGCGCTTTTTACCGCTCATGATACGGCCGCATACGACGGAGGCCGGATCGCCGCGCTGCCGCGCGAGACCGTGCTGCAGATGCTCCGAAAGGCCGGCGTTCTTGCCGAGCGCTAGAAGTCTCTAAGGCCGAGCGCTCTCAGAAGTCATGCTGTTACGGGCCGAGTCCTACAATGGGAGCACCCGCAGCGCCTTTTTTCCTCGGATTTTGATCGGTGTACACATTCCTTTTGCACAGCGCCAGCGCCGTTGCGCTCCTTGTTTGGGGAGCGTACATGGTGAAAACCGGCATATTGCGCACGTTTGGTGAGGCGCTTCGCTCATGGCTGGCCACACGCCTCTCCAACCGCTTTGCCGGCTTTGCCGCCGGCATGGGTCTGGCGATGCTGCTGCAAAGCTCAACGGCCGCGTCACTTCTCGTAGCAAGTCTGCAGGCCGGCGGATTGGTATCTACGGCGGCTGCTCTGGCCGCCGTTCTCGGCGCCGATCTGGGCAGTGCCTTGGCCGCACGCATTCTGACACTGAACATTTCCAGTCTTATTCCCATTCTGCTCATTGCAGGCACCTTCCTCTTTCTGCGGCGAATGGAAAAGCGCGAAGGCCAGTTCGGCCGAATGCTGCTGGGTTTTGCCTTCGTTCTTCTGGCGCTGCAAAGCATCATGGCCTCAACCGAGCCGATGCGCGACAGTCCGATCATTCTGGAAACTTTGGCGCATCTTCCGGAGCATCCCTTCCTTGCGGCGGCTGTCGGCATCGCCTGCGCCGGCCTATTTTTCTCCAGCCTAGCCGTTGTCGCCGTGACGGCGGCTGCCACTGCGAGCGGTCTGCTGCCGGCCTCAGCCGCGCTTTGGGTCGTATTGGGGGCAAATTTCGGCAGTGCGCTCTTGGCTGCAGCCGCAACAGCCGGCGCATCAAAAGCGGCTCGGAAGGCGCCGCTTGGAAACTTCTTCTTTCGGGTCGGCGGCTTTGCTGCCGGCGCAGCAGTCCTCTACTTTATTCCGGCTGCGGGCAGCGTTTTTGCATCTCTCGGCGATCCGGCAGACGGCGTGATCTTATTTCATGTGGTCTACAACACTGTAATCGGTGCTGTGGGGCTCTCTTTCATTCATCCGGCAGCCGCGCTGATCGATCGTTTGGTGCCCGTGTCGATCCAAACAGATGACTTTGAAACGCATCTGCTTTCAAAGGAAAATCTCCTTTCGAGCAGCTCAGCACTTGTCCAAGTGCGTCATGAGAACGCGCGCACGGCAGAGCTATTCCGTAAGCACTGGGATGCACTCACACCTCTTATCTATGAAAATCCGCCGATGGGTGAACTCTTGGCCTTTAAAGAGCGCCGAAAGCTTCTGGACCGCCGCTGCCGCACCGTCTCCAAAGCGCTCAACATCATCATCCGTGACGACCTTTCGGAAGAGGCCGTCATCGAATGGCAGTCGCTTTCTGCCGTTTCTGATGCACTGCTATTCTCGCTCGAAGTCACAAACGATATCGTTGATCTGCTGCGGAAGAAAAAAATCCGCCGCTCGCTCTTTTTCAGTGCACAGGGTGCGCAGGAATTCGAACAAGAGCATCACGTCGTATCTGCGCACCTAGAGCTCCTCGCGCAAATACTCTCAACGAGTGATCCGCAGGAGATCAATGCGCTTCGAAGCAGTCTCCTTTCAGGCGAAGCGGCATCCTCGAGCGACGCCGCGGAACTGGTCTCACGCCACATGGAACGCGTTGATAAGGGGAGCGCCCTTTCCATTGAAACGAGTGCTCTGCATCTCGATCTTCTGCTCCTCTTTCGCCGGGTTGACAGCATTCTCGCTCACGGCGCCCGAAGCTTTGCCGTGAGTTGAAAGGCACTCTGGAAGCTGTGTCAGCGTTTGCTGCCGCGGCCGGTTAGATGGAGCCAAATGCGGTTTGCTGCGGATGTCCGGCCCTGAGCTTCAAGCGCCAAGAGCGGCTTCATTCCGCGCGCCGTCGCGTCCCAGCAGAGCAGTGAGCCGACAACGACAGCAGCGACCCCCGTCCAGAAAGAGCTGTCGAGTTTGGCGCCAATCCAAAAAACGGCAAAAACACACGAGAGAACCGGCGTGAAATAGGAGGCCGCTGCCAGCACCGTGATGTTCCCTTTGGTCATGCCCTGCGTCCATGCAGCATATGCGCCGCCCATCGCAATGCCGCCCAGGATGACGCTGATCCAGCCGTGTGCCGAAGGTTCGCCCACCATTTGGGTGCCGAAGCCGCAAAGCCACAGCACACCGTAGATGCTGGCGTTGATGCAGAAAATCAGGCAGGCCAGATTGGTTGAGCCGCCCCACGCACGAGTCATGCTGGAAAAAGCCGCCCAAGTGACGGCAGCGCCGACCGCGAGAATGTAGCTCAGCGGATGCTCAAGCAGCCGCGAAATAAAACCCTCGAGTGAAAAGCCTTGCCCGCCGGCGAGAATTTCAACAATCCCGCAGAAAGCAAGCACCATACCGGGCGCAATCCACCAGCGTGACCGCACGCCGTTAAAGACCACGGCAAAAAGGAGTGTCAGAGCGGGCCAAAGGTAGTTCACCATGGCCGCCTCCATCGTCTGCGTTCCGCCAGCAGAAAAAAAGATAGAGAGCGTGAAGCAAAGCGAGCTCGCGTTGGCTGTCGGCAGACCAAAAATGAGGTATCGCCTGTCGACGGTCCGCAGATCCGGAATGCCGATGACGAAAAAGAGGCATACCGCAGCGGTGGTGTACAGAAGCGTCTGTCCCTGGGCCAGTCCAAAGCCTTCGGCAATGCCGCGCACAAGTGAAACGCCCATCCCCCAGCAAAGCGGAGCCAAAAGTCCGATCAATGTTGCGCGCTGCGTCGTCATCGCCGAGCTCATGAAAACCTCAAGTGATTTTTATCCTGCGGCTTCAAAGACCGCTTCCGTCCGTTGAGACGGTTCGTTATCCATGAGCATGAGTGGGATAGCGAAGCCGCCTAAAGGGTGAAAGGGAAGTTTAGCGCCGCCCATGGAGAAAAAAAGCTCCGTCCGAAGAAATACCAACCTCGGGCGGAGCAGATCATCCTCTCGGGCAGTTTTGCCGCCGGATTCGGATGGATTCTCGTTAAAGCTCAGAACGAAACGTTAGTTGTCGGTGAACGCCTTCTTCACGCTGAAGGGCCATGCCTGATAGCCCATGGTGTTGTGGAGCTGAATTTCGACGGCCGGTTCTTTTTCGCCCCAGCGGAACTCGTCAATGTACGGGTTGGGAAGACCCTTCATAGCGCCGGTTGTAAGGTCGAACTGAGCGCCGGCCGTGGCGGAGTAGACAAAGACTGAGTTCTTGTCCGGCTGGTACTCGGTGAGCGACGTCACCGGGCTGTACCAATTGTGGCCGCGTTCTTTGCCGTATTCCCAAACCTGCTCTACGGTGCGCTTGACCTGATCGATCTTGTAGATGACAGCGCGCGAATACTTCATTTCCGGAAGCGCAGGCTGTTCCATGCCGCGGGCGTCGCCGTTGTCGAAGACCGAAACCCAAATCACGTTCTTGTCGGACTTGGAATCAATACGCCAAGCCGTGTGCTGCGTCCACGTCCAGTCGAATGCGTCGCCGCACTCAGCATCGCCGCACTTCAGGGGCTTGCCCTGGGCATCGACCGGCGTGAGCAGCGCTTCCTTCCAGGGAGAACGCCAGCCGCGCGGCGCCCCGAGAATCCACTTCACCTTCTTGTCGCGGCCGATCTTGATGATCGCGGACTGGTGACGCGAGGAAATGATGATCGAATCATCGGTCGGGTCGTAGTCAACGGAATTGACGTGCGCCCAGTTGCGGCCTGGGCCGGTGCCGGCAAAGTCGCCGAAGTTGGCCGAGGTTTCCTGCTTGGCGAGGTCTTCTGCCGTGAGCGTATGACCGGCCTTGCTCGGATCGATGTTCAGGCAGACAGCACCCTGGTCGAGCGCCTTGATGACGTTGCTGCGGTACGGATCGAGAATATCAAAGAGACGCCATTCATCGACCACACGGCCGCCGGCATCCACTTCAATAATCATGTCGCGGACCGTGCGGACGCGCTTCTGATCGAGACGGCGGAGGTCAGCCGATGCAACGCGAAGCAGATAGTGACCGTTGGGCATCGGATCGAGCGAATGCGAGAAGTCGCTGTAGCCCGCAGGCAGCCGACGGTTGAAAGCCTTGCGGCCCATGATGTCGTACTTCACATAAGTCGAACCGTAGCCCCAAGAAACAGCACCGTCGTCGTTCTGCTTGAAGCCCATCATGACGCCCTTGGTGTAGATCGATTCGGGATCCCAAATCGTCGAAGCGTCGAGGTACCAGCGAATGGCGCCCGTCGTGTCAATAATGGCAATCTTCGGAATGAAGCTCCACGTGAGAGCGCCGCCTTCCGGATTGTTCCAGACTGCGCGCGTATCAGCGCCGTGGGCATTGCCGAAGTTGTTGACAAAGTAGAGACGATCTTTAAATTCAGGATCGACCTTCTTCACCTCTACGTCAAACATCAGGTTCTTTTCGCCGGCAGCCCCTGATTCGATGCCGCGCAGCGGACCGCAATAGATCGTATAGGTGTGTTCACCCTTGACCTCTTTGCCGTCAAAGCGGTACGAATACTTGACTTCAACCTTGTTGGAATAGTCGGCATAAAGACCGAACACCGGAATGCCGGCATGCGTAAGCAGCTGCGCCTTCGAAACATCGTATGCGATTTCCTGGCCGCCGTCCTTAGGCACCACACGGACATGAGCCGTGAGCAGTTCGTAGCCGCCGTTCTTAATGACGGCTGTGAGCGGCGAAATCTTATACGGGTTGACGATCACTTCGCCGAGATCACCCTGCTTGGCAAAACCGACGACAGCGAAACCGCTCGGCGTCCCCATGGCAAAGGCTCCTCTTGCGGCGGAGACGGCAAGCGCCGCACCGGACAGAAGAAAGGCGCGCTTAGTAAGCTGCATGATGTATTCCTCTTTTGTATCGTTTCGCGGGGGAGGATGCTCTCACCCGCAGTCCTTAGGAAATACTGCGCTTAGGCTCAATTCCCCGCTATTCCTGTATTCGCGGATTCTTTCGCAAAAAATGGAAAATCATTTTCAGCGTTCGCGGCCGCATCATGATGATCCATCTCAGATATTGCGCCTAAGGAAAAACTCCCTTTGATATTGTTTAGACGCATTTGACATGCGCCGACAGAGCGAAGATGCACCGAACGCGTCCCTGAAGCATTCCCAAACCGCACTCGGCCGTGGCATGATTGAAGACAGTTCTTCGGCGGAAATATAAATTTCGCAGAGAACATGCAGCGCCTTTTCGCTGTAAACCAAATTCCCATTTGTCGGAGCATTGTCGTGTACGGCTTCACCTTCCGCCGCCATCACCACCACCATCCTTAAAGCATCCCTCGGGCGCACAAGCTGTTCGGGAGGATCGATGCATGCTTCCGGCGGCTCAGGATGAAGCTCCACAAAACAGCAAAGCCTTCGGAAGTCATCGGACTCCGGAGGCTTTTTTCATCACTGCGCCGGATCTTTGGATGTCCGATGATGGTGCGGCGCAGAAGACGACCGCTCCCCAAGCCCGTTCCCCGTCACCCCATTTCACGAAAGAAGAGAAGAAAATGACTGAAAACAACCGCCTGAGGCTTGCAATGCAAAAGTCCGGGCGACTTTCCGACGACTCGCAGGACCTTCTTGAACGCTGCGGTCTCAAGGTACGCTTCCACTCCCAGCGCCTTCTGGCCGTAGCGGAAAATATGCCCGTTGAGATCCTGCGCGTGCGCGACGACGACATTCCCGGTCTCGTCATGGACGGCGTGGTCGACCTCGGCATCATCGGCGAAAACGTGCTCGAAGAAACCGTACTCGCCCGCAGAAGTCAAGGAGAAGAACCGAAATTCCACATGCTCAAGCGGTTCGATTTCGGCGGCTGCCGGCTGTCGGTGGCGATTCCGACGGATGAGACTTGGGGCGGTCTGGAAAGCCTCAACGGCCGCCGCATCGCGACGAGCTATCCGCAGCTTCTTAAGCGCTGCTTTGATGAACGCGGCCTCACCTTCAAGCCCTGTCTGCTGACGGGTTCGGTTGAAGTAGCTCCTCGAGCCGGTCTTGCCGACGCCATCTGTGATCTCGTCTCAACGGGAGCAACCCTTGAAGCCAACGGTCTGAAGGAAGTGGAAGTCGTGTACCGCTCCAAAGCCTGTCTCATTGCCAAGGCCGAGCCTTTTGACAATGAAAAGGCCGCCCTTGTCGAACGACTGCTCGTGCGCATGCAAGGTGTCGCTCGAGCGCGCGAATGCAAATACATCATGCTTCATGCCCCCGAAGCCAAGCTCGCGGAAATTACGAAGCTGCTGCCGGGTGCTGAACATCCGACCATTCTTCCGCTTGCCGGATCAACCGATCATGTCGCGCTCCACATGGTGAGCCGCGAAAGCCTTTTCTGGGAAACGATGGAGGGGCTCAAAGCGCTCGGCGCAAGCTCAATCCTCGTTCTGCCGATTGAAAAAATGATGGAGTAACTCAAATGACGAATTTCAATTTCAGCGACATCATTGAATGGGATGCGCTTTCGGAAGCCGAACGCACTGACATTCTTCGCCGCCCCGCAGTCATGGCCGGCGACAAAATCACGGCCGTCGTGTCAGGCATTCTTGACGAAGTCGAGTCCCGCGGCGATGCAGCGCTGCGTGACTTCAGCGCAAAATTCGACCGCACGGAAGTGAAGAACTTCAAGGTGAGCAAGGCAGAGGTCGACGCTGCCATTTCGCGCCTTTCGCCTGAATTCATCAAAGCACTTCAAACCGCGGCCAAAAATATCGAAAAATTTCACTCCGCTGAAGTGCTCGAGACGGTCACTGTCGAAACCATGCCCGGCGTCGTTTGTCAGCAGGTTACTCGCCCGATCGGCGCCGTCGGCCTTTATATTCCGGGCGGCACGGCACCGCTCTTTTCCACAGTGCTGATGCTTGGCATTCCGGCCAAGATCGCCGGCTGCAGCCGCGTCATTCTCTGCTCGCCGCCTCCGATTGCCGATCCGATTCTCGCAGCGGCTCGTCTGTGCGGCATTGATGAGATTTATCAGGTGGGCGGCGCTCAGGCGATTGCGGCCATGGCTTTCGGCACCGAAACGATCCC
>OGIZ01000494.1_pt1 | contig 24405 bp, 18 predicted proteins | sample 1571911 | NCBI WGS metagenome assembly OGIZ01 (sample SAMEA2582108, study PRJEB24529) | metagenome | biome: Human gut stool | place: China | collected 2011 | reverse complement strand
GGCTATGATTCGGGCACGCTCGGTCCGAAGGATTATTCGGCCAATTCGGACGGCGACAATCTTGGCGGTGACCGCATGATTACCGGCAATATCGAAATCCTTGCTCCGCTCCCGGGCGGCGACCGCACGCTGCGAATCTTCGGCTTCCTGGATGCCGGCTACGCGTGGGGTTACGAAGGTGATCAGCACGGCAACTACACTCGTCAGAAGATCGCCTTTGCTGATCTGCGCTATTCGACGGGCTTCGGCATTGCCTGGATTTCGCCCTTGGGTCCGCTCAAGTTCTCCATTGCATTCCCGCTCAATGACAAGGAAGGCGACGATACTCAGCGCTTCCAATTCCAGATCGGTACGGGCTTCTAAACCGTTTCCCTTCGTCGGCTGACTGACTTTAAGCCTTCTCAGACCGCTGCACCTCTTTTGGAGCTGCAGCGGTTTTGCGTCCTATTCCGATCAAAAAGGAAGCCTTCCCCCAATAATAGGAGAAGGCTTACAACCTTCCGGCTTTCCTCTCGGAAGGACGCGTCACCGGGTGCTAAGAGCCCGGCAGACCGCGGCAGAAAATCTTCCCCGCAGGAAAGAATGACGACATTCTATAAACGAATAGCGGCAGGTGAATTCACGTCGTAGGCGAATACAATGTTATACAAAAGAACTAGCCCTTAATGCGCTGATTTACAGGATTTGAAATTTATTAGTACAAACCCTAATTATGCAAACACGGCTGAACGGCTCTCAGATAAGGTGAGGATCCGAAATAGGCAGGATCAAAAACCATAAGGAAAAGGTCAAAGACGGACGGCGGCCAGGTCGTTTTGTTAATATGACCGATTCCGTTCGAGGCGCCCGATAAGGTGCTGAAAACAACAAAAATGATTCGATAAGGAACATCCTCGCCGTGGAACTTCTCAACACGCTCGTCTCTGCCGTCAATAATGTCCTCTGGTCATACGTCCTGATCGTCATGCTGGTGGGATTGGGACTTTGGTTTTCTTTCCGCACAGGTTTTGTGCAGATCCGCCATCTGCGTGAGATGGTGCGTCTGGTTGCGGAGGGCGCAACAGCCAAGACAAAGAAAGGGCATATCTCTACCTTTCAGGCCTTCTGCGTTTCCACGGCGTCGCGTGTCGGCGTGGGCAATATTGCGGGCATTGCCATTGCCGTTGTGGTCGGCGGTCCGGGTGCCGTCTTCTGGATGTGGGTCATAGCGCTCTTAGGCGCGGCAACGGGGTTTGTGGAATCGACCCTTGCGCAGATCTACAAAGTTCCGCGCCGCGGCGGCGGCTTCTTGGGCGGTCCGGATTACTACATCGGGAATGCCTTGGGCTCTCGGTGGGGCGCCTGGCTCTTTTCCGTGCTGATATCCGTCACTTACGGCCTCATTTTTAATTCAGTGCAGGCCAACACGATGGCGCTCTCGCTCAAGGCATCCTTCGATGTGGATCCGGCTTGGACAGGGTTAGGCATCGCAGTTCTGACGGGGCTGGTGATTTTCGGCGGCTTGAACCGCATCGCACGAGTGGTGGGATGGATGGTGCCGCTGATGGCAGGGGCTTACCTGCTCCTTGCTGCGGTGGTCACCGTGATGAACATCACGCTCGTTCCGGAAGTTCTGCTCTTGATCGTCAAGAGTGCTTTCGGTGTGGACGCAGTAACCGGGGCTGCTTTCGGCATGGCGCTCATGACGGGTATTAAGCGCGGTCTCTTTTCCAACGAAGCCGGTATGGGTTCCGTGCCTAATGCTGCGGCGACGGCGGATGCGTCCCACCCCGTCAAACAAGGTTTGGTGCAGGCCTTGGGCGTCTTTGTTGACACCATGTTCGTCTGCACGGCCTCGGCCATGATTGTTCTCCTCTCGCCGGATTGGCACGGCGCTCAGCTCACTGGGATCGAACTCACCCAGCATGTACTTACGGGGCAGCTCGGCGCTTGGACCAACACCTTTATGACGGTGATCGTTCTCTTCTTTGCTTTCAGTTCGATCATCGGCAACTACTTTTACGGCGAGGTGAACATGGACTTCATCAGCCGTCGGCCGATAGCGAGCTGGATTTTCCGCGGCTGCGTGCTGGTGATGGTGTATTTCGGCAGCGTCGCGAGTCTCAATATTGTCTGGAATCTCGCTGACCTCTTTATGGCCTTGATGGCGATGCTCAACCTCGCAGCCATCGCTCTCCTTGGCCGCTACGCATTTGCGGCAATGAAGGACTATTTCAAGCAGCGCTCAGAGGGGGTGGAGAACCCTGAGTTTGATCCGTCTGTGCTGCCGGCCACCCGCGGCATCGTCTGCTGGCCCCGCAAGAAGGACGAAGAAGTGAATTAGTTCTGCGGAAGCATTTCGTAATATTTGCTTCACAACTTTCATGATTTGCGGCCGTCGAATGTGTTTGCATTCGACGGCCGCGCGTTTGCACCCCTTCGATTGGGGGAGTCGGGTTAACCCCCGAGACAACACCATGTATACCTATTTATTGGTAAATAGGAACCGCCTATCGTTTCTGTATCCCTGTGGCAGTAGCTCACAACAGAGTTGAGAGTGGTTCTCAATTAGAACTAGACCTCTCCCATCAGAGGTCTTTAAGGATGCTGTAAGGAAAAATACAATTTCACACGAATAAAAAAATACCGCCGAGATGGAAGCCCATCAGACACCCGTTGAAGGGCTGCGGCGGCAGAGCATTCAAATGCTCTGGAAGGAGACCTCTTATGAACACGAAGCCTATGTTGACGGCTGTTGCCGCCGCGCTCTTTTCTCTGGGCGCATGCGTTTCCGCTCAGGCCGCGGATCTGTCGACCTGCACGACCTGCCACTCCAATATCACCAAGGCGCACGCCGGCGCCGCGCACAAGGACATTGCCTGCACGTCCTGCCACTCGGGCGTTGATCAGCACTTGAAGAAGGTGACGGATCGTCCGACGGTCAACATGGATCCGGCTACCTGCGGCGGCTGCCATCAGGCGCAGTACAAGTCCCTCTATAAGGATGACGGCCGCGCTGCTCGTCAGTCGAAGAAGGCGCCTAATGGCCCGGCTCCCGATCCGTTCTTTGACCGCGCACTCGGCGCCCATGGCTTCACGGTCGAGCATGATCTGCCGCGCGCCCATGTGTGGATGGCCATCGACCAGTTCATCGTTGACCGTGCATTCGGCGGCCGCTTCGAACCCAAGGACGGCTGGCTCTATGCCACGCTCGACGGCGGCAAGTCCTACAAGGTTTGGGATGTTCTGAAGGACAACTATCCGGACAACAACGCGCAGAAGGTCCACAAGCCCGGCACCGCGGCCGCTGCCAATGCCGTCTGCTGGTCGTGCAAGTCCACCGACGTCATGATGGACTGGGCCTACCTTGGCGACAAGGTGGAAGGCGCTCAGTTCAGCCGTTCTTCGAATCCGGTTGATGTGGTCCGCAAGGTCAATCACGCCATCAACTGCAACTTCTGCCATGATCCGCATACTGCTCAGCCGCGTGTTGTCCGCGATGCGCTGATTGATGCCGTGACGCGCGACGACAAGTCCGTGCCGAACGTCTACCGCGATGTTGCTGCACATCCGACGAAGCTCGATGTGAAGGATGTGGGCGTTCGCGGCTTCACCCGCAAGGTCGCCTATATGGACAAGGCGGACTCCAACCTCATGTGCGCTCAGTGCCACGTCGAATACATCTGCAACCCGGGCTTTGATGCCAAGACGGGCGCTAAGATCGGCTTCGACAGCCGCCTGACCAACCACTTCCCGTTTGTCAATGCCGACGAGATCGAGCAGTACTACGACAAGATCGGTTTCCGTGACTTCAAGCACAACCTTACGGGCGCAGCGCTCGTGAAGATGCAGCATCCGGACACTGAAACGTACTTCGGCTCTACGCACGACAAGGCCGGCGCTACCTGCGCTACCTGCCATATGCCTAAGGTCAAGGACGAAAAGACCGGCAAGATGTACACGGTTCACTGGGCTACCTCGCCGCGCCACTACATGCAGGAAACCTGCTTGACCTGCCACAAGGACAAGACCGCCGAACAGATGAACAAGGCGATCGATGCCATGAAGGGTCACTATGACGGCAAGGTTCGCGAAGCTGAAGCCCGCATGAACGACATGTTCAATGCCTTCGAACTCGCGATTGCCTCGGGCGTTGATGAAAAGACGCTGGATGAAGCTCGTAAGCTCCACTCCTCGGCTCACATCAATTGGGAATACTGGACGGCCGTCAACGGTGCGTACTTCCACAATCCCGAAGAAGCTCAGCGCAGCCTCGCCAAGAGTGCCAAGGCCGCTTCCGATGCGACCGCTCTGCTCCGCAAGGCCATCGCTGCCAAGGCTTCCGCCAAGGCCGGCAAGTAATAAGGCCTTTGAAGGCTGAGTCAAGTGAGAGTGTCGATTGAAAACGACGCTCTCACTTAGAGAAAGAAAAGCGGCACCGCCCCGGTGCTGCTTTTTTTCGCTACAGTAGCGTTTCCACTGATCTTTCCGCCAACACCATGACCTCCACCTGGCTTCTCTACGTTATCTGCGCTTTGATGCTGCTTGCCGCCATTGCTGCGGTGCTCCCAACAGTTCTGCGCACTAAGAACGATGTGAACGGCGAAGCGCTTGATCGCGAAGCGACCGCTTTGGCCACCAAAGCGCTGCAGGCAGAAAAAGCCAAGCTTGATGCTGACCGATCGCTCGGGCGCATCTCAGAGGCTGAGTACGAGTCGCTTTTAACAGACCTGCGCCGCCGCGTGATTGAGGAGCAAAAGCCCGCTGCGGATCCGACCGGAGCGCCGTCGTCCTCAGCGAATGCCAAGCCCTCGACGCGGCTTTCCCGCGTGCAGCTGGCCGTTTCGGTAGCAGTGCTCATCACCGTCGTTGCGGGGGGCTCCTACGCGTTTCTCGGGTCTCCCGAGATGCTCGAATTAACGAATGCCCAAAAGGTGATGGAGGGCAACGCCTCAGCAGAGTCCATCGAAGCGTATCTGAAGACTGCGCCCAAAGACGGCCGTGCCTGGGTGCTCTTCGCACACAAGAAAATTGAGGCGGGCGACTTCCGTGCTGCGGCACGTGCGCTTCGCACGGCCAGAGAAGTCGAACCGAAGATTGCTCGTGACCGTGACGTGATGCTCGAATACGGCGCTGCAGTGCTCACGGCTCAGGAGTCCGATTGGTATGCCGACGCCAACCGCGTGGTTAAGGAAGCGTACGGACTGATGGCGGATGATCCGCGCGCGGAACGTCTCGCGGTGATGGCGGCCATTGCTGCCGAGGATTGGGCATGGGCCGTCGATGTGGTTCGTGCAATGCTCCCGCGCATTCCGCCCGACAGCGGTGAATACATGCAGGCGCGTGAAACGCTGGTGATGCTTGAGGCGCGTGCCAAGGCGGCGGCTGACCAGAAAAAAACGGAAGTGAAGCCTTAAATCCGGATCTGCGGCAACGGAGCGCCTTTGGGGAAGCTCGTCGCCGCGGTCAAGCCCCACAAACAAAACGGCGCTCTGAGGGAGCGCCGTGTTTTTGGGGAGGGATTAATACGACTTCTTAGAGCTCAGCCCAGAAGATCAGAAGCAGTGCCTGACCGGTCAGAATGCGCAGGAACATTGCGAGCGGATAGACCGTTGAGTACGCCACAGCGGAGCTGTTCTTTTCTGAGAGGGTTGCCGCGTAGGCGAGTGCCGGAGGATCCGTGGTGGTGCCGGCCATCATGCCGACGATTGAGAGGTAGTTGAGCGAGAAGAATCTGCGTGCAACATAGCCTACGATGAGCAGCGGAAGCATTGTGATGCAGAGGCCAAGCGCCATGTAGGCAAATCCCTCGCCGGAAACAAACGCCTGCAGGAAGCCGTCGCCGGCGGCAAGCCCCACGCTGGCCAAAAAGAATGCAATGCCGAGCTCGCGGAGCATCAGGCTCGCCGAATTGGTGGTGTAGGTAGCGAGCCGCAGATTCGGTCCGTAACGTCCGAGCAGAATGGCCACGATCAGCGGTCCGCCGGCCAAGCCGAGCTTCACCGGCACCGGAATGCCGGGGATGGCAATCGGCAGGACGCCGGCAAGGATGCCCAGTGCGATGCCCACGAAGATCGAGATGATGTTCGGATGGTCGAGTTTGTGCGACTGGTTGCCGACGCGAGCCGTAAAGCGCATGATGGCGCGCTCCGGCCCCACAACGCGCAGGCGGTCGCCGAGCTGCAGATGGATGCTGCGGTAGGGAAAGAGTTCCATGCCGGCGCGGAAAAGACGCGTAATGTTGAGGCCGTCGTAGTGCGACAGGTGCAGATCGCTGATCTTGAGGCCGTTCACCTTGGGGTCGGTGAAGAGCACGGTTTCGGAGTGGATTGGCGAGTGCTGAATCTGCAGGTCAACGCCGAGCGCCTCTTTGCCGAAGAAAGCGACGATGCCGGCTTTGTGTTCGCTCTCCGAGACGATGCGGAGGATGTCGCCCTTAAAGACTTCCGTATCGGGGCCGGGACTGCGGATTGGGCCGCCGGGAGACTGAATGCGGGCGCAGACAAACGGACGGTTGATGAACTGACGAATCGACTGAATCGTCTGGCCGTGAAGAAAGTCGTTGACGACTTCAACATAAAAGGAGCTGGGGGCTTCATTTTTGTCCGCTTCGTCGGCTTCCCAGGCTTTGTCTTCTTCGGCGAGATTGACGCGGAAGATGATGCGGATAATGATGGCGGAAACAATAATGCCGACGACGCCGAGCGGATAGGCGCAGGCATAAGCCACCGCAATGTCCGCTCCCTGCCAGCCCATAACGGCGAGCGCCTCCTGCGTGGCACCCAAGCCGGGGGTGTTGGTGACGGCGCCAAAATGCACGCCGAGCATCGTCGGCAGGTCAATCAGGCCAGCTGTGAGTGCCCAGAGCAAAATCGTCACCAAGATGGAGAGCACAACGGCACCGGCAGCAAGCCCATTGAGGATGATGCCGCCCGACTTAAAACTCGAAAAAAACGAAGGGCCGACCTGCAGGCCGATGAAGAAAATGAAAAGTATCAGACCAAAGTCGCGCAGGAAGGTTAAAACGTGCGGTTCGATCGCCATGCCGAAGTGCCCGGCGGCAAGTCCGACAAAAAGCACAAATGTGACGCCCAGAGAGACGCCGAAGACTTTTATTCTCCCGAGTGCAAGTCCGACGGAGATGACGAGCGCGTACACCAAGACGATGTGCGCGATCGACGTGGGGGAGGTGAGAACGGATTCCATGGTGGCGGGTGCGGCTCAAGTGCTTCGCGAGGGCAAGCCTTGGACGCTTTAGATTTGTGATGAACCCGCACAGTCTAATCCGTTGTAGGTATCTCTTAATGAGGAGTCTGGGGACGCCTCAAAGTTTGAATGTGTCTTTACGCGATTACAGGACCAAAAAGGCGATAGGGCTTGTGCGCCTTATACGTAAACTGTCGGCGGATCGGCATCCGCTTTTTGCTGCACCCACGGCGTTCTCCCCCAAACGCCTTCGGGCGAAAGGAGCGAATCGAGCGCCTGCTCGGCCTGCCGGAGTCCTTCGGCAGCCTGCTGTTCGCCGACTTCGAGCGTTGTCCAGAAGGTGCCGAGCAGCATTGCGCGGGCGAGCGCTTGTCGGGAAGTCATGCGTAAAAGCAGCTCTCCGGCGATTCGGCGGAAATAGTCAAGCGCTTCTTCGTCGGTGAGCATATCCGCAGCCTGAGCTTTGGTGATCAGCGCTGCACCGAGCGCCAGATCCCAGCCGCGAAGCGCCGTCCAGTCGAGTTTGCCGCGGAAATGGTCAGCCGCCATCCGCTTGCGGCGCATGCGCTCGAGGAGTTCAGTATTTTTAGGCACCACTTCAAAGCCGCTCCAGCCGAGACCGGCTTCGTTGCGCACGAGGTGCTTCACTGACGATGCAGCCATGATGCGGCGGAAATCTGCGCTTGCGCGAGATCCTTCCACCAAAAGCAAGAACCGCTCGTGCAGATCCTCGGCGCTCATGATGTCAAGGTCCGAGGACAATTCATGCAGCAGATCGCCCGCAGAATATTCTGTTGCGGGAATAGCGCCTTCGGCCCGGCCTTCAAAAAGCAGCGGAAATGCCGCGGCCGTGCGCGCAACTTCAGCAAATGGGATCTCTTCCCAAGCAAATTCCCGCGGGGGCTGCGGATCCGGACCGGCATGCGCGGCAAGGGCGGCATCCAGCGCCTTGAGAATGGGCGACATGGCTGCATTGGGTTCGAGAATTTCGAGCGTTTCTTCTTCAAACTGCATGTCTCAGAGCCTCAAGGCAGGAAAATAAAGCGCTTGGGAGCGATGATTTCGGCGGGCAAACGGAGAAGTCAGAGCGATCATCGTCCGCTCTTGCGGTGTTTGTTGTCAAACTTGGCGAAAGCGCCGGAACGTCTTGACGACTGATTGTTGCGGGTAAAACGCTTTTCAGGCAAGCTTCGCTTGCTGGCGCTCCTTTTCTCCGAGCTGCGGCGGCGTTCGTCAGGATGTGTGTCCGCGCTGCGGCCGGCCGCTTCGGCGGGGGGAGCGGTCTTTATCATCGTTCGGGACGCACGGGCGCGTACGAAGTCGCCTTCGGGCGTGATGGTCATTTCGCAGGGACTGGCCTTGCAGTGGAAATACGCCTTAAAGCGTTCGCCGGCCGAATTGACCAGAACGAGCGGTTCAGGCCGAAGCAGCGCTCGGTCCCTGGTCTGAAGGATTTCCGGGAACGCCTTGAGCATTTTGGGACAAAGCTTCAGGGAAGCGCGCACGCAGTGCCGGCAGGTCATCAGGTCGGCTTTGGGCGCCGGTTTGATTTCAAAGGCCGGCATGGTTACCCGAGCGCCGTGAGCAGCATAAAAGGCTGCAGCCTGATCGTTGGCGGTATTGGCTTTGAAGCCCAGAATACGTTCGGGGTAAGGCGAAGCATCATCCCAGGGAGCTCGGCGGGGTTTTTCGCGTTCTGCTTCCCGAAGCGCAAGAAGATCGTCCGCAGCGGCGCGGCGCAGCTGATTGGCAACGCTTGCCGGCACAAACACATCCAGATCTTCTGGAATGAATATGTTGGCGGCAGCAAAGGGCGTATCGCCCAAACGAGAGAGCTGCACGCGCAGATTGGCGCGGTTTTTGACCAAATCCGACGGCGTCTGCAGGTCGAGTGCAACGCTTGCAGCGGCGCATCGGACGCCGTCCGAGGCGACCAGATCCAGGCCGTCTTCGTGCGTCGTAAAGATGAGATCAATGGGGATTTTGCGTTCGGCCGTTTTGCCTTCCATCATGCGCAGAAAAGCATGATCACGATTGCGTTTCAATACTAAGCCCGGACGCAGGCCGTCCATGCGGCGCCGTTCGAGCGTATGGAGCATCCACAGATGTGGGATGGGCTTGCCGGCCTTATTGAGAACGGGTTCCGCACGATTGACCGCAATGCCTCGAATTTCTTCATCGTCGGCCAGGTACGTGAGACCGTCGCCGTTGGCGAAGGTGACGCCGGGGAGGCTTTTGACGATGATGCGCCCGGGCAGCACCTCTTCGGCCACTGCAGCGGGTTCGCCTGCATGCTTAGGACTTTCAAGTTCGGCGAGCTCGTAAGGCTGGTCGTATTGGCGGCCGTGCACGAAATAGTCCGTCTGTCCTCGGTTGAATACTTTCTCGGGGGCGGGCTCAAACGTGAAGGCGGAGTCGCCCTGCGACGTGCGGGAGAGTTCCGGGCGGCGAGCAATGATTTCGTCGAGCTTGCGGCGGTAGAACGCCGTGACGTTTTTCACGTAAGCCGCACCTTTAAGCCGTCCTTCGATTTTGAAGGAGGAAACGCCCGCATCGATCAATGCTTCCAGATTCGCACTCTGATCGTTGTCCTTGAGTGAGAGCACGTGCTTAGATTTGGCGAGCTCGGTGCCGGCTTCGGTATAAACATCGTAGGGCAGACGGCAGAGCTGAGAGCATTCGCCGCGGTTGGCCGACCGCCCGGTAAGCGCCTGACTCATCCAGCATTGACCCGAATAGCTCACGCAGAGCGCCCCATGAACGAAGAATTCAATGCGGGCGTGCTGAAGCTTGGCGCGGACGGCGGCAATTTCCGGGAGCGAAAGTTCGCGCGCGAGCACGAGCTGAGAGAACCCGACGGATTCAAGAAACGCTGCTTTTTCAGGCGTCCGAATGTCGCATTGCGTTGAGGCATGCAGTTCAATGTCGGGAAGCGGGCCTTCGAGCAGTCCCATGTCCTGAAGAATGAGAATGTCTGCGCCGGCATCGGCGAGCTCGAAGGCTAGTTTGCGCGCAAGGGGGAGCTCCTCATTCGTAAAGAGCGTGTTGAGCGCAAGAAATACCCGAGCGTTGAAGCGGTGGGCATAAGCGGTCAGTCGGGCAATGTCGTCGAGTGAATTGCCTGCCGCTGCCCGAGCGCCAAAAGCCGGACCGCCGATATAAACCGCATCAGCGCCGTGATCGATGGCGGCTATGCCGGCATCGGCGTCGCGAGCAGGCGCAAGCAGCTCGAGCGCAGTGGGCGCCGGAGCAGTCCAGATGCCGGCGTGAAGGGTCACTTGGCAGCTCCCTGTGCGATGCGGCCCTTCACGGCACATTTCGGAATGGCCAGATATTCGGCGAGTTCTTTGTCGCCTGCGCGGCGGGCAAAGTCTGCCGGCGACTGACCGGTATCGGTACAGTAGTCACGATAGGCGCCCGCCTTCAAAAGCATCGTGACGGCAGCCCGGGAGGGTTTTCTTGCCGCCATGATCAAGGGCGTTACCCCCGACGACGTTTGGATGTTCGCCGAGGCCCCCGCCTTCAGCAGCCGTTCAATGAATTCCGTGCGGCCTTCCGTAGCGGCATAGTGCAAGGGCGTCCAGTTGCCGCCGCGCTGAGGATCGGCTCCGGCAGCGATAAGTTCATCAAAGAGCTCGTCCTGCCCCTTGAAAACGGCGAGCATCAGCGGGGTTTCGCCGAACTTATTGAGGTCGTTGACATTGAGTCTGCCGCTCTTTAAAAGCGCTTCGGCGACGTCGTAGTTCTCCGCTCGGACGGCATAAGTAAAGCCCGTGTCACCGTTTTCCATGCGGAAGTTGGGTGACAGTCCCTTTTGCAGGAGCTGCTTCAGTGTTCTCGTATTTGCGCTGCGGACAGCCTGACGGATGGCTTCAAGCTGAGCCGAAGTCAAAGGGTTTTCCGCTTCATTCTTGGAGGCGATATCGTCCCATCCAAGTCCGGAACTTCCGGCTGCGGATGCCGCATGAACGGGCTCCGTAAAAAGGGAAGAAGCCGAAGAAGCCAGAAGGAGCGAGCCGCACAGAAGCGTGGCGGCGAATTGTCGAAGAGCCATAGCGCAGACGGATTCACGATAGAAAACGTCCCAAAGGATAACACTAGAACCGGATGGCGCTTGGTCATCGGGATTCCAGGTTTCTGTTAAGACTGGTAGCTGCTCACTTGAGCGGCGGTTTGGCCAAACGAAATTCTTTAATGATTTTGGCTGTCCGAGATCTTCGGCGACAGCTGCGTATCTGACTCTTCGGATCGCCAGTGGTCCGCGGCATAGGCCCAGAAACTTTCCGCAGTGCGTGAAAGCAGACGGTTTTTCTTTCGCACGAGCCGGTGCCGAGCCAGCCGAACGGGCGAAAGAGGGATGAAGACAAAGCCGGGTGTTTCACGAATGGTCCACGAGCCTTCAACGCAGAGCAAATTGCCCAGTCCTGCTTTCACCAGCGTGAGCGCGTTTGTCAGAAGGTTGTGGTAGCCCGCAATTTTGAGTGGTTCCGGCCCGCCGTTAAACCATTGATGCAGTGTATCGATGACAATATGCCGCCGCGGCAGAATGAGCGGAAGTTTCACAAGTTCATCTTGCGTGAGCGTGGGGTGCTGGGCTTCTGGGGAGTCACTGCGAACCACGACACCCCATCGGTCCGCTGAAGAAAGCGGCAAGGAATCGTATTTGGCAGTCTCGACAGGTTCAAGCAGAATGCCGACGTCCAGACGTTCTTCATCGAGACTGCTGCGAATATCGTCGCCATCGGCGGCATAAAGCTCAAATTCTGCGTTCCTGACGCCGGGTGTTGATTGCTGCCACTTCGCGAGGAGCTGTGAAAGTTCCTGCGCAGCAGAGGATTCAACGCAGCCGATCCGGACGATGCCGCCGGTGAAGCCGCCGGCTTCTTTGAGTTCGCGCCGCGTGCGCTCAGCAAGCGAAAGCATTTCTTCAGCACGGACTTGGAGCAGTTCGCTTTCATCGGTGAGAACAATGCCGTGACGCGTACGCTCGAAAAGCTTGCATCCGCAATAGGACTCGAGTTCCTGAATCTGACGCGTGAGTGCAGGCTGCGAGAGATGAATGAGTTCCGAGGCGCGCGTAATGTTGCCGGTTCGACAGACGGCTTGGAAAGCTTTGAGTTGACGCAGGTTCATCAAGGCGCTCCGAAAAGTGCTGCTTGGCAGTCAGAGATACATCATAAAAAAGCAAATGGCGGCCTTGGCCTCAAAAAAGCTCCGGCCGCCATTAAATGCTAAGGCAGAATGCCAAAATTCATTCTGGACATAAATTGCCCGTTTATGCTGCCCACACCTGTGATTTTTCAAGCGTTGGATAACGGTCGCCCAAGATAGGCACTTCTGCTGCAGCTGCCTCAAGTTCACTCACTTCGAGTGAGTTTAATGAACGCTGGGCGGCTGCCAAGTTTTCTTCCAAATGCGTTTGTTTTGTTGTGCCGGGGATAGGGACGATCGAAGGTGCTTTAGCCAGCAGCCATGCGAGCGCTGTTTGCGAGGCCGTCAGGCCTCGCGGACGGCCGAAGCGCTCCAGCACATCAACGAGCTTCAGGTTGCCTGAGAGATTGGGTTCAAGAAAGCGCGGGAGAGCGGCTCGGTTGTCATTTTTTGCAGCAAACTTGGTGTTGTGCGTGATTTCGCCTCCGAGCATGCCGCGGTTGAGCGGGCTGTAAGGAACAAGTCCGATGCCGAGTTTGTTCAAAGTCGGGAACAATGTGTCTTCAGGAATTCGCCACATCAAGTGATATTCATTCTGCACTGCGGTTAACGGGCAAACAGCATGTGCGCGGCAAATGATTTCCGGACTGACTTCGCAAAGTCCAAAATGCTGCACTTTTCCTTCCCGGATCAGGTCGGCGACGACTCCTGCGACTTCTTCAATAGGAACTTTCGGATCAAACCTGTGCTGATAAAAGAGATCGATGGTTTCAGAGCGGAGGCGTTTTAAAGATGCTTCGCAGGAGCGCCGGATTGCAGCGGGAGAGCTGTCGAGCTCCCCGGACTGATGAGAGCCGTCCGCATGAATGCAGTGTCCAAATTTTGTGGCGATCTGCACATGATTCCGGAAAGGCTCAAGCGCTTCGCCGACGAGCAGTTCATTAGTAAATGGTCCGTAGACGGCTGCGGTATCGAAAAAAGTGCAGCCCAGTTCCACAGCACGGGCAAAAAGACTGAGCAGAGATTTCTTTTCCGGCGCTGCACCGCGATGATAGGTTGTGCCCATCGCACCGAATCCGATGGCCGAAACAGTCATTGCTGCCGTTCCTGATCCCAGAATGCGCTTGGGGAATGCTTCGCTGATCATTTGGCCTGAACTCCGGAGTTGGCAGTAAGTGCTGCAGTGAAGAACTGCGTCAGTTTTTCGATAATGGGAATAGTGAATTCCGGCTTGTCATAGAGATCAAAATGATGGGCATTAGGCACGACAACGAGTTCTTTGGGTTCAGCTGCGGCGTTGAAAGCGCTGCGGCTGAAGCGCAGTGTTTGAGCCTTTTCACCGGCGATCAGCAGAACAGGGCGCGGAGCGATTGTTGAAAGAAATGAAAACGGCTGATAGGTTTGATGAAGTGCGAGACTGGCTGTGACGACGCGGTTTTTGGCGTTGGGATGACTGCCGCGAGAAGTCAGGTAGTACGAGGCTGCTTCCTGTGTAAAAGCGTCTGCCTTAGCAAGATCTTCTGCGTTCTCCGGCAAAAGTGAAATGCGTTCAAACGGTGTGCCGGCGGCATGGTTCGTAAAGGATGCGGCAGAATTTTCCAGCAGTGCACGGCGATTCTCAAGCGTCATGGGTGCGCCGTCGATGCCATCGCGGGCAGCTGCGCCGATGTCATAAGCCGAAACGGCAGCTACGGCTTTGACGCGAGGATCGCTCTGAACTTCGTGCAGCGCATATCCGCCGCCGGCGCAGATGCCAAGACTGCCGATGCGGGAGGCATCAACTTCAGGTCGATTGGCAAGCCAGCTCACTGCACTGCGGATGTCTTCGACTCTGGATTCCGGTGACTCGAAGTCACGGGGTTCGCCCGTGCTCATGCCGTAGTGCGAAGCATCAAAAGCTACGGTAACGAAACCTTTGCGAGAGAGTGCCTGAGCATAGTAGCCCGAGGTCTGTTCTTTCACGCCGCCCCAAGGATGCGATACCACGACGGCCGGACATTTATTTCCTTCGCTGCAGCCTTCAGGCACATAGAAATTGGCGGCAAGCGTTTCGCCGTGAGCAGCGATCTGCATCGAAACTGAACCGACAGTATTGACGCCTTCAGCCACTGTTGCAGCATTGGCGCTAAAAAAGAGAGCGGACGCGGCGGTAAGCGCTGCTGAAGCAATATGCGTTTTCTTCATGATGATGCGTTCTGGGTCGTATTGAAAGAGATTGAAATTAAGAAAACAAAAGCATTAAGACGCCGAATGGCGAGCCCAGCGGAGAATTTCTGCTTGAGCCGCTAAAACTTCTTCGCGTTCGAGCGAAAGCGGATTGAGAATGCGTGAGTGCGGCAGCATCCTGCGCATGTCGGCGATCGTTCGAGCGAGACCGCCTGTACCGTGTACACAGAGCGGTGCAATTGTTTTCCCGTCTATAGCGTTGTCGGCGAAAAAAGAGGCGAGGCTTCGCGGAAGTGTGTAGCTCCAGTTGGGGAAGACGAGGTAAATAAGCTCGGTTTGCCCTAGAGCGCGTCGGTTGCGATCAGAAATGGGCTGCAGCCTAGGAAGCGTGCAGTTGGTTTTTTCTTCAATGGCCTGATCTAAGCATTGGTCATAGTCGGCCGGGTATGGCGAAAGGGTCCGCAGCACGATATGCGCAAGCTCGAATTCTTCTGCGATCCAAGCGGCTGCGCGGGTGGTCAGTCCATGGTTGAGCAAACTCGCTCCAGTGGTTGCATCGATGCGGGTTTTGGCAAGTTCGGCGGAATTAACATTTTCAAACCAAGAAAAGGAAACCACGACGGGGGTATGCGTGCCGGCGGCCCATGCACAGACAGTTGGAATGGAACATGCAGCCGCGGCTGAAGAGATACAGCCCAAGCGCATCAAAAATCGACGACGTGAAGCAGATGCGGTCATGATCGGTCTCCTTAGAGAGATTCGGATGTGGTGCGGGCAGGAACTGCTGCTCTGCGGCCGCGCCGATGTCGGCGCGGTGCGAGGCAATTACGCGTATATGCGGCGGCCAAGGCGGCAGCGGCGAAGAGTAAAAAGGTTTTCAAAAATAGAAGAATGGGCGAACTTTCTGCATCCATATTGAGAAATTCAACTCGGAGGAAAAGTACTTTGAGAAGACCGCGTTCCTGCGATATCGAGACCGCACCGAGCACAATCGCAGTGAGTGAGATCGCAGCTGCGGCTTTGACCGAAGGAAGTGCTTCAATGCACTCAGAGAGTTTTCGCCAAAGCGTGCTCATGAGTCTCTTGCCGTGGTATCCGCAATGGAGCGCTGCGAAGAGGAGCATCCAGTGCGACGATGAGAGGTGGATGAGCGCTAAGGTGCTTTGCATGCCGGATACTCGCAGGAAAGGCAGCGCTTCTCGGCTCATGAGCAGACCGGAGATGAAGGTGGTCGAGGTGCTCAGCAAAAGCCCAATCGCAATCACGCTGCCCATCCGCATCAGCGGTGTGACATTCACGAAATGAGGCGTGCGAAACCACCAGGAAAAGCGATGGATATGGAGCCCTGCAGCAACGATTCCAACTATTCCAATCCATTCATGCAGAGCCTCACCGGCCAGCCAGTAGTGCATCAGCAGGACAATGCCGCAGACTGCCGCTATAGGAACCAACGGAGTCGAACGGAGCGCTTGCAGCAGTTTTGCAAGCGGGCAAACGCGATTGGAGTTCATAGCACTCTCTCAAATTGAGCTAGGGGGCAGCCTGGCGAAATGTGAAGGTCGTTCGTCCGGGTAATTCTTTAAAGACGGAAAGGTCAGAAGTGACGCGTCCAAGCGGATAAACGGCCATTGAAAGTGTTGGATGCGCTGACTGAGCGTAGAAGATGGCGATGGTGTTGTTTGTCGGGCAGAAAGTGAGCGTGCCGTCTTCAAACTGGTATTGGCCTTCAGAGGTCACGGTGAATGTTTCATCTGTCGGACCGTAAAATTCACGGCTGCCGTATTCGCTCATGCGAACGATTACCGGACCGCGTTCGAGCATCTGTTGAAACTGTTTGGCTTCAGGGGAATCGTTGAGAACAACACGAATGCTGCGCCCGTCAGCATCAACCGCAACTTGATGCGCGTCAGTCGCTGCGGCTGTGTTCTGCTTGATATTCAATGAATTGAGCCATGCTGCCGTGCGGGCTGCTCCTTCGATGCCGTGCTTTGAGTCGACTGCCAGCACGGAATCACTCACCTGTGCAGCAGGAAAGGCCGATGCAATGACCGACCGACCGCGTCCGGGGCCCCAGCCGTCATTGGAATTGAAGACATAAATTTGCTTTACACCGTCACGATTAAGTGCTTGTTCAAGAAAGGTCATGACGGGTGCTGCCGGCCCCATGTTCCAGGTCGGATAGCCGATCAAGAGGGTTTCAACGCCGTGAAGATCGGGGATCGCCGCCAGCTCCGGCGGTGCGGATTCCTCCTGATGACCTCGGGACACCACGGCATCAAATTCGGCAGGGTAAGGGCTCTTCACCAATAGCGGGATGAGGCGCGCGTTTAAGGACTGAGCTGCAGTACGCGCCATAGCGGCAGTTGTGCCGACATGGCGGTCTCCGGCCGCAAGCGATGCACCAGTAATACTGTCTGGGGTATCTGAGTGCCGCGCGTTTTCTGCAAGCGAAAAATAAACAACAGCGGTCTTGTCATCGGCGGGGACCTCGGCAGACAGTGCGGCACGGGGACCGAACAACATGGATATGCCGGCCAGTGCGGAGAGCGGCAGCATCACAAGCTTTTTCATTTGCGTTCCTCCAAAGAAACGGTGTTTGGTTGGAGGAAAGGTTATTGCCGCACAATAAATATGTCCAATTATTATTTAATATACATATTAATGCAAAAATTGCATATAAATAGTCTGACGGTCCTGTCCTGTGAAAGACCCGCCGGTATAAGCACCCGCAAATGGAACAAGTCACTGCGCAGGGTTATGAATCAATTCACAAGCCCGAAAAACTGCACGGTATTGCGGCAGGTCTGTGCGAGCACTTCGTCAAAATCCAAATTCTTGGCGAGGGCAATGGCACGGGCGACTTCCATGCTGTGCCAGGGTTCACAGCGCTTTCCGCGATAGGGCACCGGTGCCATGTAAGGGGCATCGGTTTCGATCATGAGTTTTTCAAGCGGAAGGGCTGCGGCAATGGCGCGCAGTTCGGCATTCTTCTTGAAAGTAAGGTTGCCCGTAAAACTGACATGTCCGCCCGCATTGACAACGCCTCGAGCGGTTTCAAGTGTTCCGCAGAAGCAGTGCATTACAAAGCCGACTTCGCCGGCAGCTTCGCTTTTGAGAATTTCGAGTGCCGCGGCTTCAGCATTGCGGGCATGGACGATAAGCGGTTTTTGCGCGCGGCGTGCAGCTTCAATGTGACGGCGAAAACGATCGCGCTGCCAGTCCAAGGGTTCCTTGCACCAATAGAAATCGAGCCCGGTTTCGCCGACCGCTACCATGCCGGGTTCTGAGGCGCGTTCGGCGATTTCATCCGCATCGGCTTCGCGGGCATCCGGATATTCCGGATGAACTGCCCAGGCGCCGAAAAGAAAGCCGGGGAAACGATCCAGCAGTGCGCGAAGCGGTTCGATATCCCGGTCTTCGCAGCCGATCGTCACAGCGGCCGTCATGCCGGCATTTTTCATGCGGCCGATAACCGCGTCGAGATCTTGCGCAAATGCGGGATCGGTAAGGTGACAGTGCGAATCAATGAAAGGCGTCATGAGTGTTGCAAGGCAGTCAAACGACATCGTTGGCGGCCAGTTCGCGCGGGTTCTCGGGAATGACCTTCAGATTGAAGAGCCCAAAGAGACCATATACGACCGAGAGCACCAAGAGGAACAGGCAGTGCGGAAGAATATCGGCAAAGAGCGCTCCGTCCTGAGCCGCCGCAACGGAGGCACGGATAGCGTGGGTTGACGGAATCAATTCTGCAAGGGCGGCAACGGCAGGATGAAGGTTGGCCGTTGGCCATACTGCGCCGGAGATGAAGAGTGCGGGGGCTGACATGATCACGGTAACCGGCGCCGTCCAGCAGTTCGAACGGATGAGCGTAACAATCATGAAGCCGAAACCGACGACGGCTGCGGCATAGCACGCCCCGGTCAGAACGACGCCCCAGGGAGTGGCCATGGCGCCGTATTGGCCAAACCAGAAGCCGAAGCCTTCCATGTAGAGGAACCAGCCAAAAGCAATCGTCCAAAGTCCGAAGGCAATGCCGAGGCCTTCGTTCCAGGGGCGGTCGACGGCATCGCACACAAATTTGCGCCGCGGATGACGCCAGAGCCAGCCGCCGAGCGACATGCCGATGCCCATGAGCATAACGGCCTGAAGGATGATCGGGCCGACAGCCGGCACGGTGTAGTTGCCGTAGCCCGAAATTTCGTTGAAGCGGTACTGGAACTGCATCTGCGGCGCAGTATTGGCCGATGCCAAGAGCGAGGCGGGCGGAATGCCCGGCGTCTGCGACGAGGCCTGATCGATTTTGAGTTCTGCGTCGGCTGCTGCGGCAGATACGGCAGACTGAATAGCCCGAGTCTTCACGGGATATGCAGCGCTGCCCAAAATATGGAGGGTGGTGTTTTCGCCTCGGGCGAGATGCTCGGCATAGCCGTGCGGAATCGTTACCACGACGGTTTGTCCCTTGCTGCGGAAGGTCTCCATTGCCGGACCCGGGTCGCTCGATACGCTTAGGAGCGCCGCAGCCGGCGCTGCGTCAATGGCTTCAATTAGCCGGCGCGACGCCGAAGATCCGTCAAGGTCCACGATCTCCACGGGAACATTTTCGATCTGCTGAGTGCTGTAGGGCCAGCCGTAGAACACGAGATAAAAGGCCACAGCGCCGCCAAAGATCGCGAGGGTGTCGCGCGAAAGAAAGGCGCTTCGCACGGTCAAGGCAAAACTCTTCCAGAATCCGGTACGCTCGCCAGAGGCCGCGGGGTGCGCCTCAAGGGACTTCTCGAGCGCCGCGGTCAGATTGGAGCTCATCTGCTCAGTTTTCTTTAAGCGCCGCATGCGGCGCGCAAAGAGCGGTCCGGCAGCCGCAAAGAGAATAATGGGGAAGGCTGCCAGAGTAAGCTGCGTCTGCGCAATGGCGCTCAGGGGGCTGCCGAGCACCCATATCTGTGCCTGTGCCTGCAGGTAATGTGTGAGCGGCAGCAGCGACCCAAAAAGCTGCGCGCCGGGCGTCATCGAGTCAAGCGGGAAGGAAAAACCGGTGAACGGAAAGGTCGGCGCGATAAGGCAGATGCCGGCAGAGAGTGCAATGACCCAGGTGGGTGCAATTGAAACAACCAGCGCGGCGAGCCCGGCCATTGCCAGTATGAGGAGCCAAGAAGCAGTAAGCCAGAAAATAATCGGCCCCTCTGCGCCCCAGCCGGCTGCGCCGGCAAAGGCTGCTATCCATACGGAGGAAGCCGTGCAGAAAACGATGACCCAGGGAAGGAGCTTTCCCGCCAATACGGCCGAGCCCGAACCCTGCGTCAGTTTCATGAATCTGCGGATGCCGCCGGCGCGCCACTCTCGCGAAAGCATTGAAATGAAGGCGAGAAGCGCTCCGAGCGCCAAGACGCCGGGAATAAAGGTGGGCAGCAGATACGCGACGAAATTGAATGCGGGATTGCCTAAAAAGTAGACGTCCGGCGTCGTGATGCGCAGATGACGGCTGTTCTCAGCGAAAGTGCCGCCCTGCGTGGTCGCGTTCACCGCCGCATGTTCGATGGCCAGCGTGGAAAGCGCGGTCTTGAAGTCCACCTCCAGGAGCGTGCCTACGGCGTACCAGCTCTTATTGAGGTCGATGGAGACTGGTGCGCCCGCCCCGCGGCGGCGGTCAATCTCGAAATCCTGAGGGATCGTCACAACGGCGAAGACTTTGGAATTCTTCAGCGCACGATCGGCCGAAAGCGAATTTTCGAATCGCTCGAACTTGATCGACGGCAGGGCGTCAAGCGCTTGAGCGACACTGCGGGAGGCCGCCGACTGATCAAGGTCAACGAGCGCGGCGGGCAGCCCTGACAGTGTTCCGGCGCTGAAGGCAAACCAGAGCACTGCGCACCAGAAGAGCGGCGCCAGGATGGCCGTAAGCCATTCCACAGGGTGTGTGAGCACCTGCTGAATTTCAAGCTGAGCGGCGGCAGCAACATGCCGGAACCAAGCAGTCATGGCAAGCGCCTTGAGGTTACTGAAGTGCGTCAAGCTGACTGCGGTCGATGATGACCGTCATGCCGGGACGAAGATCGGGGTTGGGGGCGCTGGGTCTGGCGCGTACTTCAAAGGTGCGCAGGTCGTAGCCCGAAGACTGACGCGTTGCACGCCAGGTGGCATAAGTGCCGCGCGGATTGATCCAATAGACCGAAAAATCCATGTCGGCGCCGAGCGCCGGTATATTGGCCTTCAGAATGGTGCCGACTCGGATATTTTTCAGTTCATCCTCACGAATGTTGAAGACCGCCCAGCTGTCGGCCAGATCGGTCACCAGCACAACGGGAAAGCCTGCAGGAACCACTTCTCCCGCATGCATCACAACGCGGGTGACTTCACCCGAAGCCGGCGTGCGGACTTCCGCCTCGCCGGCAAGCGACGAGGCTTCAGCAACGCCGCCGGCGGCCTGAGCGGCGAGAGCTTCCGCGGCCGTCTTTTCCTGCCGGCGGGCACCATTTTCAAGCGCCGTCACTTTGGCGGCCGCCGCGGCAGCGAGTTCGCTCGACGCTTTCAACTGAGCTGCGGCTTCATCGCGCTTTTGCGTGCTTACGAGACCATCCTTAAAAAGCGCGGCAACGCGGGTGTTGGTGACGCGGGCAAGATGTTCGCCCGCGCGTGCCCGGGCGAGGTCCGCCCGCGCCGCATCGAGCTCTTCGGTTCGCGCGCCTTCCTGAGCCATGTCAGCTTTGGCGGCTGCGGCTTCGTGAAGCGCCTTGTCCTGCGCAACCTTGGCTTCAATTTCGGGCAGCGTGAGACGCGCCACCGCGTCGCCGGCCGCAACCTGGTCGCCTTCCTTGACCGTTACTGCAGCCAGACGGCCGGGCACCTTGGCGGCGACGGAGACGGTGGTCGCATCCATCAGCCCCTGAAGCGGAACGGGAGCCGGGTGCATGGCCTGCCAAATACCCCAGCCGATGAACCCAAAGGCGCCTAAGAGCACCGCTCCGCCGAAAACCGCTGGAAGGATCGATGATGCTGAAGGACGGGAGTCATGCTTGGGTGCCGGCGCGGCTGTCTGCTGCGATGTAGTCATGGCGAGAGGTGAAAGGTTCTGAATAAGGGAGGGCTGCGGCGGCCTCATTTTTCAAGGACGGCCGCATCCAGAAAAAATAAGAAAAAGGATCTTTTGATCAGCGCTTCGCAGACGCTTGGGTTTTGTGCATCTGCTGGGCATTCACAAAGTCAGAGCGGCCGAGCGTTGCTTCAAAGTCAGGCATGACGCCTGCAGTGGCGTGAAGCATGGCCCAAGAGACGACAAACTTGTAGGCGGCCGCACGCTGAGCAATTTCTGCACCCACGAGCTGCGTGCGGGCTTCGCGCAGATCGATTGCGGTTGAAAGGCCTTCGGCAAAGCTCGCTTCGCGCAGCCGCAGATTTTCTGCAGCCAGTGCCATCGTCGAGGTGGTGAGCTCAAATTCCTCACGTGCCTGAGTGGTGCGCAGGAAAGCGGCTTCAATCGCCTGCGCGAGCGAATTGTCTGCCTCAGCACGGGCGGCTTCCGCCTGCGTCACTTGAGAGCGGGACGCAGCGATGTTGGAAAAACGATCGCGATTGTCCCAGAGCGTGAATTTCACGCCGATGCCGACCATCCAGTCGGGCTCCACAACCGTGAGGTAGTGCTTGACGAGATTCTTCATGCCGAAAGCAAAGACTTGCGGATGGAAGGCCGCTTCGGCTGCGCGGACACCTTCTTCTGCCTGGCTGCGTTTGGCGTCAATCTGCATCAAAACGGGCGAATTGAGCCGAGCACGGGACTGCCAGTCGTCGAGTGTGCCGAGGTCGCCCTTCAGAATAAAGAGGGGTGTTGCAAGCTCAGGGAGTTTATTGAGCCGCAGCGACCGCATGAGTTCAGATTCGGCTACGCGCGCGTTGGTTTCGGCAGCGATGAGTTCACGGCGCGCCGCATCGCGGGAGACCTCTACCGACATGCGTTCAATCTTTGAAATCATGCCCTTGACTTCAAAGCGCTTGGCGCGCTGCACTTCTTCTTCTTCGGCGGCCAGCATCTCTCGGCGAAGATCCTCAACGGAGCGCGCGAGCTGCACGCCCCAATAACGGGCGGCGAGTTCGGCATCCTTTGTTTCAAGCCGCGAGGTCTGTGCGGCTGATGCTTCGCGAACCTTGTGCTCGAGGAGGTTTTGCTGCGCCGTAATGAGCCCGCCCGTATAGATCGGCCAGTTGGCTGAAATCATCGCCCGCGGGCCGCTCAGGTCGTATTCGGTGCTGTATGACAGGCTGCTGGGGATCATTCCCGGCTTCAGTCCTTGAACCCCCTTGGGTACTTCGAGGTTGAGTTCGATGTCCTTACGCCCTTCAACCTGCATCGCCACGAGATCCACCTTGGGGCCGGAAAGCGCTTTGGCGCTGTCAGCCGCATGGCGAGCGCGCTCTACATCTGCGGCATCTGCGCGAAAGACGTCTGCACGCTCATGGAACTGCTGCCGAGCCTGTGAAAAGCTCATGGCATCGGTGCTGCCTGCGGGCGCAGCCAATACGCCGGTGCAGGTGAGCGCAGAAGAAATGAGCAGAGCATGTAAGGCGGAAGAACGAAATGCGGACAGCATGGCGCAGATCTCTGGGCGGTAGTGAAGAAAGGGAAGCGGCACGGACGTGAGTTAGGTAATCCGTATAGCAGTGAGTGTGCCGCATGATACTAGCTTTAGGCGGTGCGGCCATACACACGTTTGATGTCAGCAGCCAAAAAAAGCGCTTGTTGGGAATGATCAGCAGCGATGAATACCCAAATAGATCGAAGAGCGCGAGCAGTGCCTGATGAGTGAAGACGGATCGGTTGCATGACGTTACGGAGTTGAGCCGAGGCACCGTCGAGTCGGTGCTACTATGACCGGCTGTGAGAGGCGGACTGAAAGCACGGGCAACGTGACGTCAGACGGCTCTCCGACAACGAACTACAAAAAAGGAAGGTACTCCATGCAGTACTCTAAAGATATTTATACCGAGAATCCGGCGGACCCCGATACCCTCGCCAATCTCGGCCCTTTGGCGCCGCTTGCAGGCACCTGGTACGGCGATCAGGGCGTGGATACGCATCCCGTAGCAGAAGGCACGGAAAGCGAACCCTTTGTCGAAACGCTGACCTTTGAACTGCTTGATCCGCAAAACAGCGGTCCGCAGCAGCTCTACGGTCTGCGTTATCACGTTGCCGTCACGAAGCCGGGTGAACTCACCGCATTTCATGATCAGGTGGGCTACATTCTCTATGAACCCGCTTCCGGCAAGATTTACATGACGCTTGCTATTCCTCGCGCCCAAGTAGCGATGGCCGAAGGGACCGCCAAGCCCGGCGACAAGCAGATCCATCTGCGCGCCGAACGCGGTTCCACGGTGAACGGTATTTGTTCGAATCCGTTCCTGGAAAAGAATTTCCAGACGACATCGTGGGATGTGACCTTCACCTTCAACGATGACGGCACGATCTCTTACGAAGAGGATACGGTGCTGGTGATTCCGGGCGTTCCCAAAGAGTTCCATCACACCGACAAGAACACGCTCAAAATGATTGCAGCGCCTCGTCCCAATCCGATGATGGTGGAAGAGGGTCTGTGCAACCGCAATCCCAAATAATCGATTCGGAAGCGGTCGCGCTTTGCTTAAGCTTTCGGTGAAGAGCTGATCGAAAAAGAGAAAACCCGCAGAGTGATTTCTGCGGGTTTTCTGCGCTCAGTGGATAAAGTGATGGTCTGAGGCCGATGTCATTTCGGCCTCAGGCCTGTTCACTGTCTCTTAAAACGGATTACGGACGATACATGAATTCGTCGACAGCCTTTTCAAGATCAGCCGGGCGTTCATTCTGAGCAAGACCGTGTTCGTACGCGTAGGCGGCAACCGCAGCGCCGATCTTCACCGACACCGGACGGATGTCCGAAA
>OGIZ01000392.1_pt1 | contig 30093 bp, 25 predicted proteins | sample 1571911 | NCBI WGS metagenome assembly OGIZ01 (sample SAMEA2582108, study PRJEB24529) | metagenome | biome: Human gut stool | place: China | collected 2011 | reverse complement strand
AGTAATACTTCATAATTTATCACCTCAATAAGATTATATTATAATCTATAAATAAAAACCTTATTTTTATAGATATTTATATATTAATATTAACTGTTATTTACCTTCCATATAAATTAAGGTATCTTTTCTAATGATTATCTCTGTTTATTTTCCATTTTTCCACATTTTTATTTTATCATTTACATAATATTAATAAAAGGTTTTATTATAAAAATTTCTAATAATACAATATTTAGACTTTATTCTCTTATTTTTTAACTCCTGTCATAACTTGTCCCTAACTCTTACCATAAACTAGCTTAAACTTCTAATTTCCCTTTATTCCCTTCTTCTTAAGAGCTTTTTGAATCTTGTCCATAATCTTTTTCTTTTTATATCTAACAGCATTAAAGGTCATTTCATTCTTATGTTGCTCATAATACTTTTGCATATTTCCTCTCTCCTCATTGATATAGAGAATAAATTCCCTTTCCTCATCCTCCAAGTTACTAATAGCATTTAATAGTGCCTCCATTTCCTCTCTATGCTCAAAGTCATTTTCCATGGAAAAATCATCCTCTAAGGTATCCTTCATTGTTATATCCTCCCCAATTGGTGTGTCTAAGCTTGAAAATTTCATGTCAACCTCCTTTCTTTTTAGCATGCAGCCATATTTATTTCTCAAAAGAATGGTTATAAAAGCTACAAAATCTATTCCAAAGCTTCCATCATACTTCTTAACCCCATTCATAAACTCAATCCACCCTATCTGCTCTAAGTCCTCCCTATCATATCCCTTTATGAAATACTTAGTTGAATACTTATAAATCAATCCTTTGTGAATCTCAAAAAGCTTTTCCATGGCTTCCTTATTTCCCTTTTTCCCCTCTATTAATAAAAAATCAACCATTTCCTTATTCATAAACCCTATACCCCTAATAAATATATTTTTATTTACTATATTTCAATTAAATTTTAGTCCTTTTAAAGCTTGTCCACTTTTATTTAAAAAGCACTATTTTTTCACCTAATTTCATAATAAATACTTAAAAACCTCAATAAAAACATCTACTGTGACGGACTTTTAAAAAGTCCGTCACACTCTAAACCCTTGATATAACTAATTTCAGACAGACTTTACCAGACTTTTGCTATTTTTCACTCACTATATATAGGGTATTTAATAAATGTCTTTTTTTTATACTATTTTTTATTTTTCCCTATTATATAGGAGTAAAAAAAGTCCGTCACTTCCGTCAAAACCCTTGGTATCACTAAGAAAGCTCTGGCTCAAAGTCAGTCACAAGTCCGTCACAACTCCGTCATACTACCTAATTATTAAATCATCTAACTTAATTCTTACTCCATTCCATGATCTTAACTTTCCACTTCTAGATCTAGTTATATTAAAATTACCTTCTAGCTCCTTATTAAACTTTATTTGAGAAAGTGTTTTTAAACCTGCTTCCACGCAAAACTCCTTATAAGCTTCATAAATCTCTATCCTACTACATGAAAATAAACTATCAATTTCACAGCACTCCTCTACAAAGGAAATAACATTATTATTCTCACGCTTATATTCTTTCTTAACACCATCAGTCAGCTCATTTTCACTAAACTCAAAGTTATTTTCATAAAGCCTTTTTAATCCTTCTAAGGCCCAATTTAATATGCCTTCCTTTTCCCTTTGAAACTTGTACTTTAAGGACTTATCTATCTTACTTTTCTCTATTTGCCTACTAAATGGCACAATTATAAGTCTTCTATAAAAGCCTTCTGTTCTGTCCACATAGTTTCTAGGTAATTCATTACAACTAAAGACAAGCCTTGCAAAGGGCTTAAATTTAAATGGATTCTTATTTTTCTTTTCTGCCATTAAATAATCCTCCCCTGTTACCACCTTGAATATGCCTGTATCATCTATTGATTTACTTGGAAGATCTGAAAATACATTTGCTAATTTCCCTAAAAGCTCTGCTGTTTTAAACTTATCTCCAATTTCTTGCCAGGGTATATTACTTACATTTTTCTTCCCAAGAAGTAAGTATTCCACCACCCATAAAAGTGTACTTTTTCCTGTTCTAGCTGGTCCCCAGAATACAAAGGCCTTTTGAGAGGCAGTATTTGTGGTAAGTAAATACCCTACTATCTCCTGAACTAAGGGAATTAGCTTACAATCAAGCACTTCATTTAAGAATTTTTTAAATTGTGGACAATCAACTTGCGGATTATACTCTACATTAAGCTGAACTGTACTTAAATAACTAGGGGTATGCTCCTTAAAGCTCATATCCCTAATATCTAAAAGTCCATTTCTTACATTAACCAAATAAGGATTTCTATTAAAATCATCAAAATCCTTAGAAACAAGTATGTCCCACTGATCTCTACAATCCCTAATAGAGGCCATAATGCAATAATTAGGTAGCATATAATCCATGATGATTCTTCCAGCCTCCTTCTCTCCACTAATGTTATAAACTCCATTTTCATATATCAAAAAGGATTCCCCACCATAGTAAACATCTCTAGTCTCACTTAAATGCTTTGCCAAAACAAAGGGCAAGAACTTAAGTCCCTTTTCCTGCTCCTCATACCATGGAAGATTCCCTGAATTCTTAGGTTTACTCTTATTTTTACTCTTAGCCTTATTCCCCCTTTCCTTCTTAAAATTCCTAATAACCTCTCTATAAAATGAAATAAGATCCTTTGGATTCTTAATCTTTAAATGATTAGCCAAATCCTCCTCAATAAGACTCTTACCTAAAGCTACTCCAATGTTATACATATAATTCTCTATGAACCTAAGGGCAGTATCTACATTGGTGGCATTAGAAACTTCACTAACCTTCAAAGTTTTTATGCACTCTCTAATATCCTTCACATTCAAAGGCTTAAAAGCTAAAGAGGCTGGACTTTTGCCATAACAAGTCTTACCGTACCTTGGACAAGTGTACCCTCTATCTCTAAGGGTTTCACAAGTCATAGGACCTGCCCCAGACCTTAGAAAATTATTTATCTTCTCCTCAGTTTCCTTCTCACTATAAGTCTTATACCCCTTACTAAGTTCATGAATCCTATAATTTCCGCCCTTAAAAAGAGCAAGGTTAGTAATCATTCCATGCCATAAAGGCTCAGAAAGAATTTTTGAGTTTTTCTTGCAGTGCTTTATAAAATCACATTTAAAACACACAACCTCTAATCCATTTTCACTCTTTACTTCTTCATCCACAGTATTTTTTATGTTAAGTTGATTATTCTTTGAAATATTATCATCTGACCTGATATGCAAGTTTTCTTCACTCTCATATAAAACTTGCTCTTTAGATTTGTTATTTCTACCTTTACTTTTCTTTTCTGAAATGCTTTTTCTATAATTCTCTGAAATGTTTTCTTTATTTAATAAGGTACTCTCTTGTAAATCGCTATGATAATTTGAAATGTAACTCTCTAATCTTATATAATTATCATCATTTACGATGAACTCACTTTCGATATAACTAAGTTCTCTCTCTAAATCCTCTTGAGTATAAAATAGGTTTGGATTAAACTTTATGCATTTTACCCTTACTGGATCCTCCTTACAATGATAGAAACCTGGCACTCTCATGACTCTGCTCTCATTTATACAGCTTCCATCCCCATTGAAATGCTTGGCTAGTTTCTTCTGTATATCCCTAAACTTCTCAACCTTTCCATTCTTTATTAGAAAATATACATGTAGAGACTTCTTAGTTTGTACTATAATACTAGGCTCTAGTGGAAACTTACTTATATTCTCTAGCTGTTCCTCTAAGGAAAGAGTATCACACTCAAAAAACTGAGCATTAATTTTATTTATCTTACTATCACTGTTCCCTCCAGAGTTGACCACAAAGAATATGCCTCTATTAGCCTCATTATGAGCCATTAAAACCTTGCTTTTAGACTGAAAATCCTTCATATTAAAGCTTAGGTTCTTACCCTTAAAGCCTGTCCCCTTCTTATCAGAAAAAATCCTAATATTAATCCTTCCACAAAAATTTTCAGAGCCTTCGCCCTTGCAAAAACATTCTAAAAACCTTCTTGCCTCCCTTAAATCCCACTTTCCAAATTCCTCTTTATTCAATTTTCAAACACCCTTTCATCTCTAAAAATTCCAACTACCACCTTTAACTAAACCTCATCAAAGTTATATCCTACAGAATACTCCACCTTTAGGGGTATATTAAAGTCCTTAAATGGAGTTCTCTCCATACAATCCTTTATAAAGACTATAGCCTCATTAACCTTGTCTTCTCTAACTTCAAACAAAAGTTCATCATGTATTTGAAGTAGGGGTTTTATATAGTCTCTTTCTGGTAATTCCCTTAGTATCCTTGCCATGGCTATTTTTATTATATCTGCTGCTGTTCCCTGTATTGGAGTATTTAAGGCACACCTTTCAGATACAGCCCTCTTATTCCAGTCCTTAGATTTTATATCCTTTAAATAACGTCTTCTACCAGTTCTACTCCTTGTATACCCCCTATATGCTGCCACCTTCACAGTATCTCTTTGCCAAGTTGAAAGCCTTGGGTATCCGTCCTTTATATTTCTTATAATCCTTTCACAGTCCTTTTCACTTATATTAATTCCACCCTTATACATAAGTGTTTTTTGAAGTCCCTTAGGAAATAGTCCAAAGAAAACACCAAAGTTACAGTTTTTAGCTATGGTTCTTCTTTTCTTAAAATCCTCATGATTCCTGTCTGTAGCCTCCTCTAAGGGAATATTATATATAATAGAAGTTGTTATTCCATGAATATCAAAATCCTTCATAAAAGCATTAATCATCTTCCTATCTCTGCAATAATAAGCTCCAACCCTAAGCTCAATCTGAGAAAAGTCAAAATCCAAAAACACATGGTTAGGTGAAGGAATAAAAAGTTTTCTAATGCCTAAATGGTCATTATCCTTTCTAGGAAGATTCTGAAGATTTGGATTTCTGCTAGAAAATCTCCCAGTTTCAGTTCCCATGGAGAAAAAATCTGTATGAATCTTCCCAGTTTCTGAGTTTAAAAGTTTCCCCAAAGCCTCTATATAAGTAGATTTAAGCTTACTAACCCTCTTATGCCTCTTTATGCATTCTATAAGATAAGTCCCCTTCTTAAAATTTCTAAGACACCACTCATCAAGGAGAATCAAGCTCTCATCATCTAAGGAAGGCTCACCCTTTTCACATATCTTAAGAACTGGTAGCCTCAAATCCTTAAAGAGAAAATCCTTAAAATCTTGAGTTTGAAGATTGCTCCCAAGGTTAACTTCTCTATTTGCAAAGGATAAAATCTCCCTCTTACAAAATTCAAGCTCCTCCTCTGCTCTCCTGTTAAACTCCTGTAAAAGCTCCTTATTAAGGGTAATACCATTCTTTTTCATAATACCAGTATAAACAGCTGCTGGACTTTCAACCCTTTCACATACAAGCCTATGCTCTGGTATATAAGTCTCAAACCACTCTAAGCACCAGTTATAAAGCCTTAAGGCATAATCACTATCTGCACAGGCATACCTTACAGTTTCCTTATGCTCAGAATGCAAATTATCAAAATGTGTTCCATTAACCACATGGGAAAAGCTAGGCAAATCCTCATTAAATATCTCCTTTGCAAGAAGTTTAAGACCACACTCCCTTAAAGTTCTAAACTCACCGAACTTTTTAAAAGTAAGCATACTACCTAGCATAGTATCAAAAACAGGCTCCTTAATAACAATTCCGTACTCATAAAGGAAGGAGGATTCAAAGGCTATATTGTGTGCAACCTTTATAAGGCTCTCATTGTGAAAGACAAAGCCCTTAAGCCAAGCTATCATTCTATGAACCTCCTTAACATTTTTACCGTTTCTATGCCTTAAAGGGATGTAAATACCAGTACCCTCCTTAACAGAAAGGGATATACCCACAATGTGTCCCTTATTTGGATCTAAAGCAGCCTTCTTCTGATTTAATCTAAACCACTCATTTTTTGGTGCACATTCAATATCAAAGGCTACAACCTTCTTATCATGAATGTTTAAATACTTCATAACCTCACTAATAGTAAAAACAGCCTTGTAATTTTCCATAACTTTTCTCTCCTTATATAAAAAATTTCAATTATTTCACTTAAGATTTTTATCCTCTGACTATTACACTTTAAACCTTTTATAAGAATATTTTAAAAATATCTATTGGATTTTTATCCTATGACCCTTAACTTTTAAATCCTTAAAAATAAGTTTCTCTCCGCATTATCCATAGTAAATAATCAAAATAAGCTTAAGTATTCTTAATTTAAATTCTTTAGTTTATATAAAAAGATTCTTCCTGGCTAGTTCATTTAAAGCTTTACATAAATCATAAATTTTCCAAATTCCCAATCAATTAAAAACTTTACTTTAAAACCTATAAAAGAGATTTTTAATATTTACTTATTAAACACTAATATCCAAATAAGGATTTCTGCAAAATTTGTATCACTTTCACAAATTAGTGTACAGTATTACAAATACTCCTAGTATTCTCCTTACCAATCCTTATAATGGCATTATAATACCTTTTTCTTCCAATTCCAAAATTCAAATTATCCTATTATTGGAAATTAATCTACTTTATTTTCATATTTCTTTCATTTGCTCCTTTTTCCTTACAAAGTCTGTATTATTTTACTTTTTGTGTAGAAACTATTGATTGTTCGAAATTACCCTGTTAAAATAATATTATAACAATATTTTACATTTAACCTAGTAAAATACAATTAACTTGAATTATTAAAACTTATATTGACTTAAGTAACACTACTTTCTTAAAATACAAGTGTTACCATACATAAATTTTAATATTTTCAAAATTCCAAACAAAATATATAAACTTAGAATAAGGTCTAAATATCTTTATATATTCTAAATTCAAAGTTTAGTTAAACCATAATCAATTTAAAAATAAAATTCTGTTTTTAGTGGATGTTGATTTTAATATATATGAAAATCAAAACTACTCTAAATCAGAGTAAAACTTTAAAACAAAAGGGGGAATTTAACTTATGTTTATTGGTTATAGGCTACAAAAATTGCGAAAGAAAAGAAAATTAACTCAAAAGGCTTTAGCTGAAATGACAGGTATATCTCGTTCTTATCTCTCAGATATAGAACATAACAGGTATAACCCTAGCTTTGATACTATTGAGGCATTAGCCACAGCTCTAAAGCTTGATTTAAAATCATTTTTTGATGATACTCTCTTAGAAGAAGATTATTATTTAAAACCTCTAAATGAAGAGCTAGAAGATGAAAGATTTGAAGAAATTGAGGTGCTTTCTGAAAATGAGATTGTTGAAAAGCAAATAATTAATAATGATTTAAACATTACTTATAAAACTGGCTCTCTTTCAAAAAAGGAAATATTAAATATTAAAGCAGATTTAGAGAAAACTCTAAATAACTTAGATAATTTTGAAAAGAATATAGCCTTTGAGGGGTTCCTACTAGATAGTGAAACAAGAAAGGCTTTTAAGGAAAGCTTAGAACATTCAATGAAAATGGCAAAACTAATTGCCAAAAACAAATTTTCTTCTAAAGCAAATTAGCCAATTAAAATCAATTAAACCTGCTTAAAACACCAATATCCTTTCATTATAAAATATTTGAAAGGTAGGTGAAGGACTTGCATCAAAACTCATAAATTTAATCAAGAGTTTCATTGGTGCAATCCAAAATATATATGAATATAAAAAATTTAGCAAACCAATTAGTAAAAAAATATGGATTAAGGGATCCATTAGAAATTGTATTAGCAAAGGGAATCATACTTTTAGAGGAAGACTTAGGAGAAGTATATGGCTATTGCCATACCTATAAAAGACAAAGCTTCATCCACTTAAACAAGAAGTGTTCATTAAAAACAAAAAGGCTTGTATGTGCCCATGAATTAGGATACCTTCTAATTCACCCAAAAGAAGAAATACATGTTGTAACTGATTCCTCATTAGAAGCAAAGGATGACTTTGAAAGGTATGCCAAAATCTTTGCAGCACACTTACTTATATCAGATGAGATGGTAAAAGAGTATGAAGGAAAAAGTGCTGAAGATATGGCTAACTCCTTAAATCTGACTTTGAATTTAGTTTTTATTAAACTTAATTCTTAATATATTTCTGATAAAAATAAAAAACTCTTTATCCTAAATAGTCATACTTTAAGATAAAGAGTCTTTTATATAATTATATTTATTTTTTTCAATCACAAAAATACTTACCCTAATAATATTAATTACCTTAAAATAAAATCAGTAATTTTATATTTTTGTAGCCATATCTCATATTAAACAAAAACAGTAGATAATTATTAACTATCTACTGTAAATCTATATACTATTATTTAATTTTAATTCTAACTATATTTCTAAATAGTAATTTCTTAATTTTTCATAAAAACTTTCTATTTTTGCTAAGATTTTCTCTCTTTTTATTTCAAAAATCTCTCTATTTTGACTATCTAAATCAACTAAAATTTCATCAATCTCAAATAAATCTTCTTTTATAGAATTATAAAAGTCCTTTTCAAAATACTTATAAAATTTAGCCTTTTCTAATATAGACAATATTATATCTTCTGTTTCTTCCAATGTATCTAAAGAATTAGGTAAATTTTTTACTATATCTTCAAAAAATATTTCTTCAAAGAATTGCTTATTCAACCCTTTTTCAGCTATTTTTTTATTAAGCTCATTAGCATTTTTAGCTATTTTTTCGTTAATATCATTGGAGTTATCAGCTATTTTTTTACTTAATTTATTTGTTTCTCTAGATATATCTTTATTAGCCTTATTAGTTCTAATTAATGTAATTATTGATACCACTATAGCTATAATAGATAATATATCATCAAATTGTAGATTATTAAGTTTTTCTAAAATTTTAATCACTCACTTTCTAACTTAAAAGTATATTGACTTTTTAAATTTTTCTACAACTTTTTTGTTTCCTTCAATTTTAAAATGTTCTGAAAAACTATTCAAATCGCACTTTTCTAATATTTCTGATATAAATCCTTGAACAAATGAAATAGCTATGTCCTCTATTGTATCAGGGATGACTATTATATTAACCCCATTAAAATCAATTTTATCTTTAGCCTGTTTTTCATATATATCTTTTCCAAAAGAATTTCCAGCTAATCTACTTATAGTATTTTTAAAACTTAATTCAATCCTATTCTCCATATTAATTCTCCTTTATTAACAATAAATTATAAATGGTACCTGGTATATATAATCTAGATTTATTTAAAACTCTATCTTCTGGCTTAAAATTAATATAATCACTTTCCTTATTAAATCCAATAAATTTTTCATCAGATACTTTTAAAAACTCTGACTTAAAAATTAAAATCTCTTCGCCACTTAAAACATATGAATAATCTTCCTTGGAAATTCCAATTATATTTTCAATTAATCTAGTCAATCCAGTTCCACTATTTCCAGATTTAAAACTTCTAGTGGTAACATGATTTTGAAACGCCGTTATAAGAAAAAAATGATTCTCTGTGTAACGTTCATCAAACAAATGTTTATGATTCTCATATGCTCTATAAACCTTTTTGTATAACTTATCATTCTCACTATACTTTTTGTCCTTTATATTTCTCTTTAATTTATCAAACAATCTATCTTCACCGAAATTCATAATAGATATATTGACCAAAGTACAAGACTCTTCCATATCATTTCCATTATATTTAATGTTATCATTAAAATTTATATCTAGTACACAATCACCATCTGCATGTGAACTAACATTGCAAACTAATTCTGAAGCAACCTCTGATATAGAATCAATCCACTCTTCATTGTTAGAATATGACTTTAAAACACTTGCTACTTCACTATTTATTATTGATGGTGTTTCTTTATCATTTAAAGTTTCTCTATCTAAAAACCTTCTATAAGTTCTTTGATCGTTATAAATTTTCTTTTCATATTCTTCTAAAAAAGTTTTTTTATCTAAATAACCAACTTTTCTCATGGTTCTATATAATGCTGTTCCAGAAAATCCATCGTTATGTAAATTATCTTTATCATCACCGTCACAGATAATTGCTATATTGAAATTTGTTCTCTTAAACAAATCATAAATTATTCCATCTAACATAAGATAGGTAATTTTATCTGCAAAAGATAGTTTTTTAAACTTTAATAATACATTAAACTTTAATAATTTATAATTTAAAAGAAATTTAACTTTCTCAACTATATACAATAAAACATCGCTATCTATTTTCTCTCTATTTATTTCTATTACTATTGGTTTCTTCTTTATATCTACTCTTACAGCTTTAACGCTATCATAGATTAATTTTATATTTTGCAATATAATCTCTCCTGAAATTATTAAAATTTTTCTAAATACTAAATATTTAAGTTAATTATATAATATATTTTTTTTCATATCAACAAATCAAAATCTTCTCTTTAAACAAACTATAAATATATAAAATAAGCATAAATAATTAAATAAATTAATTATTTATGCTTCTTAGCTACTTTTATAAAATATTTTTCCTAATCTCATTTATTCTCTTAATAAGATTATTTCTCTCAGTAACATTATTTTCAAAAAGTTCTATTATGCTTCCAACACTTCTAAATGGATCCTCCATAAGAACTCTATTATCTTCTATGAATCCATTCTTAACTATATAGTCTACTATAAGTTTTACAAAGTGAATCTGCTTACTATTTAAATTTTGGTTATTTAAAAATTCTGAGAAAGCTTCATTAGCTGCTTCTCTATCCATTCCTAGTATTTTTCTTACTAATACCTTTACTGGTGTTTCTTTATATTCTTTTTCGTAATCTGATTTGCTTCCTAATTCATTAAAAAGTACATTTTCTAAGGTTTTTATATCCTCTTCAGTTAATGGTTTATTATTTCTAAGTTTATATATAGCTAAATCATTTTGATGTTCTTTTAAATAAAATTCCACCTTTTTTCTATAACTTTTAAGATCATTTACATTATACATTGAGCCATTACTTTCCTCAGAAATTATCATGTCATTAAAATTTGTGTAATATATCTTTTGATTAACCCTCTCTAGGTATTTAAGAAGCTCTCTTAAATCTTCCCTAACCTTATCCATATCAAATATATTAGCCTCTTCCCAGAATTCACTAGTCATTACTCTTTCTATTACAGCTTTCTTTTCCTTTACTTCTGGAATTGTTCCAAGCTTTGAAAGTCTTTCAGCTGTTTGCATTACATTTTTTATTCCTCTTTTAGCTCCTAAGTTTTGAAGCTTAGCAAGCTGTATTGTGTACATAACTAAATCAAACCTCTTAGCAAGCTCATCATCATTTATTGAATTAACTATTGGTGCTATATGCTCTTTAATATCATTTTGAGCTAGTTCTCCAATACTTTGCCACACTTCTCTATTTTTATATTTATGAACATAAGGAAGGTGCATTCTAACTAAGTATCCATCCTCATTTAATGCTTCCACAGCCTCCACAAGTTCATCCACCAAATCATTCCTATAATTTACATACTCTTCATCCTCTTGATATTTAATATCTTGAAGCTCCTTAACTAAGGCTGTCTTAATATTAAACAACTTCTCTGTAAGAGTTTCCACATTATTTCCCTCAAATCCCTTTGGATTCACCCTAAAGAATTCAAAGTTATTACAGAAATCAAAGATTAAAAACTCCTCTTTATCTTGTCCAACTCCAAGTAAATCTGGGCAAAGTCTAGTTCCTCTTCCTATCATCTGCCAAAACTTAGTTTTACTTCTGACCTTTTTAAAGAATACAAGGTTTAAAATCTCTGGAATATCTATTCCTGTATCAAGCATATCAACTGATACAGCTATTTGAGGCATCTTATCCTTATCTGAAAAATCATCTATTATGGTGTCAACATAAGGAGTTTTATGCTCAACCACCTTAGCAAAATTTCCACCATACTCTGGATAAAGCTTATTAAATCTTTCAACAATGGCCTTTGCATGTCTTGAACTTTTTGCAAAAATTATTGTTTTTCCAAGCTTTTCTCCTCCCTCAATTCTTAAGCCCTCTGTCATAAGTTTATTTAAAACTAAGTCAATTGTATCTGCATTAAATAGCCATTCATTAACTGCTGTACTACTTATTTCATCACCAATACTTTCATCATCATCAAAAAGCATTTCATACTCTTCTTTTTCTTCTTGAGTTAAATCATCATACTTAATTCCAGCTTCCATAACCTTTGATTTAACCTCAATAGTTCTATAATCAACTAAATAACCATCTTCAACAGCCTTTTCATATTCATAGGCATAAGTAGGAACCCTATTTTCAAGGTCAAAAATACTATAAGTGTTCTTATCTATCTCATCCCTAGGAGTTGCAGTTAATCCTATTAAGTAAGCATCAAAATAATCAAATATTGATTTATACTTTTTATAAATACTTCTGTGAGATTCATCAATAATTATTAAATCAAAATGTCCTGGAGTAAATAATCTATCTCCATCTTTTCCCTTTGTATCATCTATGGCATTCATCATTGTTGGATAAGTTGAGAAAATCATTCTAGATTCCTCTGGATTATCATTTCTATCTAACAAATTACATAGAGATAAATTAGGTAAAAGCTTAGAAAAATTATTTTTAGCTTGCTTAACTAAGGCTTTTCTATCAGCTAAGAATAAAACATTCTTAACCCAATTATGTCTTGATAAAACATCAACTATGGATATGGCAGTTCTTGTCTTTCCTGTTCCAGTTGCACAAACTAATAGAGCTTTTCTTTGCTTTTTCTCAAAGGCTTCAGCCACAGCAGTTATGGCTTCTTTCTGATAATATCTGTTAGATATATCATCACTAATTTTTATATTATTTAAATTCTTTTTTGAAGTTCTTCTATCTATAATTAATTGAAGCTCTGACTTTTTATAAAATCCAAAGGCTCTTCTTTGTCCACAATCATCCCATATCCAATAATTAAATCCATTACTTAAGAAGATTATTGGTCTCTGGCCATATTGCTTCTCTAAACAATCTGCATAAAGCTTTGCTTGTTGCTCACCTTTCTTCTCATCAACGCTTATCCTCTTAGCCTCAACTACAGCTAAGGGCTTTCCATTATCTCCATAAAGCACATAGTCAGCAAAGCCAATCCCTGAATCATTTGGCATTCCAGGAATTTCAACCTCTATTCCAACATCCTTACCAAAGGTCCACCCAGATAATTTTAGCTCAACATCTATATATCTTCTTCTAGTTTCAGCCTCACTTATATCATCAACTTTAAAATGATTATTTTCTGTATTCTCTTTTCTCTTCTCAGTTCTAAGCTTTCTAAGTTCCTCATTTTCATTTATTAACTCTTCAAGCTTTCTATCCTTTGAACTAAGTTTTTCATAAAGATCCTTAAGCTCCTCTGGTCTAGTTCTCTTATTGTCCCCCTCATGAAGCTCATTCTCATCAAAATCTCTTGCAGTATATTCATTGGCATAACAATAATCTATCCAACTAACAAACTGATGCAGATTATGAAGGGCTAAAACGGCCTCCCCTCTTGTAATAGGCTTATTAGTATGAACAGCTACATTACCAAGTTTTACAATATACTTTATAATATTAAACATACTTGAATCAATTAGCTCTCTAAAACTCTCATTATGAATCAAGGAGCTTATATTGTCTTGATATGGCAAAACTAAATCTGAATCATTAGCATAAACCCACTTAACAGCAAGCTCTAAAGCCCTTCTAGATAAAATAGCACAAGTTGCTGGACTAACAATAATACTCTTTTCAGCCTCCAAACATTGAGAACTAAAAGACTCAAACTCCTTTTTCCCCTTTAAAAACTCAAAATTGCTACACATTAAAATTCTCCTCAAGTTATCTATATTTAAACAAAATAAATTTTCAAATTATAGTAAAATTATATCAATTTATAAATAGTTATGGCAAATAAAAAAAGGCATAATTTATATGCCTTTTCAATAAATTTAATCAAAATCTATATCTATAAAATCATTATCATTTGTATTATTCCCTCTATATGTATTAACATCTGCAAATGGAAGAGTTTTTAGATAATTTTTTAATTTAATTGCTGAAGGCTTAAAGGTAACATAAGTAAGTCCTCCTGAAATTCCTCCTCCAATTATTGGCACTACTTTTCCTACAGCTTTTGCAAAAATTTGTTTTGTCATTTTAACTCCTAAAATATTTGCAATTTTCTTTACAATAGGATAAATAACACCCTTTGTCAATGTTTTATTAATTATAGATTTTTCAACTTTTCCTGCAGCACTTTGAGCTAATTTTGTTATAGCCGCATTAGCTGTATTTACACCAAACATTACTCCTATAAACAAAGTTAATTCATTTGTGGTTTCATCATCAAAATCTCCGTCTGAATTATAAATTTCTTTCCAGCCATATAAATATATTAACTTTTGAAGTATACGTATAATATGAGCAAAATATTGTGCAGTATCTGCTGGAACCGTTCCAATCATTGCAAATCCGCCTGGTATTCCTGCTATAGTAGAAATTGAAGTCACTTTATTAGTTTCAAAATTTATACAAGCATTAGCAATTTTTTCTATTTGATTAACAGATATACCAGCACTTGCAGGATTACTTCTTATGGCCTCTTGTACAGTATTCTGTGAGAAATATTTTGATAACTCATTTTCCAAAAATTCCTCTCTCCTAATCTTTACTCCTGGCATATTCATTGCTGATTTTATTATCATAAAAAATTTACTCTCACTTGATGTTTCTTGCTTTTTTAACATGTCTCCTCCTTAATTCAATAAAAATATATTTAACAAAAAATAAATAATATTTTAACCCCCTCATCACCTCAAATTATACCAAATGTAAGATAAATTTCAATTTATCAATATGCTTAATAAATCTCTCAAACTCATTTTGAAGTTCTACTGGTGGAAAAATCAACTGATATGTTTTTACTAAATTTGTATTCAAATTAGGTTGACTTCCCCCTTGTCCTAATGCTCTTAATTCATCATATAAAAGTCTTAATTGATACCATACAAAATCCATATTTTCATTATTGTTAGGTAAAATAGCTGCACACGCTTGATTAGTAGTAGCTTCTATTCCAAGCTTCCCTGTCATTCCTCTTGTTTTACCTTGTCCATACATAGCTATCAATATAGTATCTTTGGGTAATAAATTAACCGAACTATTATTAAATCCATCTTCTGTTATATATTCTTCTGTTTCATTTATAATGTATTCCTTCAATTCAGTTGTTTTTACCCAAGGAATTGTTCCACCCTCCCAATATGAATTTTCTTTTCTACTAGGTGTTGCTCCTGTTTTAATTTCAAACATTTCTCCAATAGCTACCTTATCCCATTTTTTAAGATTAGTAACTGGGTCACCAAACATCTCTATAAATTTCGATTTACCATATTATTGAATAGAAGTAAATATAAATTAACAAATAAACTTTCTATGTGAAATTTTAATATTATTTTGATTTACCATAGCATATTTAAGGGTTGTATCTATTTTTTGATGCCCTAATAACTGTTGTACCTGCTCTATTGGCATTCCCTTATCAATAGCTCTTGTTGCAAGGGTTCTTCTAAACTTATGTGGATGTACTTTAGTTATATTAAGTTTTCTTCCAAGCTCCCTCATTCTAATCTCTACCCCACTTATTTTCAATCTTTTATGTGGTTTTATTAAAGAAACAAATAATGCATTGTTGTTATCCCTCCTACTTTTAAGATAATTTTCCAGATGTATTTTTGTTCTTGCATCAAAATAAACTTTCCTCTGTTTGTCCCCTTTTCCAGTAACAATACACTCTCTTTCATTAAAATTAACATCATCAATATTTAATTTGACTAATTCCCCAACCCTAATTCCTGTTGAATTTAATAAATCTATCATAGCAAGATCCCTAATTTCCTTACAACTATCCCTCATTATTTCCAAATGCTCATCTGTATAAGTTTCCTTAATCACCTTTCCAGTTCTTATTTTATGAATTCTTCTAACTGGACTTTTTAAAATATAATTCTCATCCTCAAGCCAAGAGAAAAAGCTTGATAAAATCCTTCTAATATTATCAATAGTAACCTTGCTACAACTGCTGTTTTCATAATATTTTGAAAGATATTCTCTTAAATCCTCCGTAGTTATATGCTTTATCTCCTTACCTAAAACATTTATCATATTTTCTATAGTAGACTTATAATATTTTAAAGATTTTTCAGAACATCCCTCTACTCTTTTAGAAGAAATAAACATATCACAGTAATTCTCATTCTTATGATTTGTCTCTACTTCACTGCTCTCATATACTATTGATACCCCTTGAAATCTTTCAATCAAAACCTTATGAAGCTCTTCCATTTGCATATTATCTAAAATACTAATCATCCTTTGTTCAATATCAATAATAAATTCTTGCATATAATCTAACCCCTCTTCATTTAACGTTCCTTGTATTATTCTTGACACTTTTTCCCATTTAAAAATAAAAAACTCAGATAAATATCTAAAATTTAATATTTATCTGAGCATATTAACTAATTACTATTACTCTTCCACACTTTTAATAATTGAAATAATATAAGTTGTATTGTTATTTAATTTTGTCATTCTTTCTCTTATACCTTTTTCTTTTTTAATATATAAATCATACAAATCATAAATTTCTTTAAATTGTTTATAAGTTATTGTCCTAGGGATATTTATACTACAACTTTCTTCATTACCCAAACTCCTGCTTATTATCAAAGAATCATTCACAACTTTAGCAAAAAAGTATTTCCTCTTTCTATTTGTTATAGTAAAAGTTTTTATTTCTTTTCCCTCTTCTCCAATATTACTCTTAACTTTATTCCATATCTCCATAAAATCATCACCTTTAACCATAATAAAGATTATTTACTTAAATAATTCACCCCTAAAAGCCTTTTGCATTAGAGAATTAAAGTTGTCTTCCAACTCTTTTAAACTCTTCTCCATTTCAAATTTCAATTTGTCTACATGTTCAATAAAGTTAGTAAACTGACTCTGAAGCTCTATTGGAGGAACTGGTATCATTAATGAGCCAAGAATTTGTTGATTTAAATTTTGTATATTAGCTCCTCTACCAGCCATATTTTTTCTCATAGAATCCGTTTTAAGAACTTGTAACAAATACGGTATTTCTAATTTATCATCAGTTTTTCTATATCTAATACAAAATCCACTATATGTTGTTGGTACACCCTTAGGATATATAGCTAAACATCGTCCTACTAAATCTTTATTACCATTTGAACGTACAAATAAAATATCCCCATCTTGTAATATATACTCATTACTCGGGATTTTATTTAAACTTACTTTTCCTAATGTATTTACATTATCAATTTTTGATAAATCTTTAAAGTCACCAACTCCCACATACTGTAGTTCAACTCCCGATTCACTTGCACTAAAATTCATACCATTTTTGCAATTACCACTATCTAAAAATGGTTTAAGCTTCCATCCTAATGGATTTTTAACTGGGTCACCAAACATCTCTATAAATTTCGATTTAACTAATTCATCTAAAGACTCTATTTGTTCTTTTCTTTTATCTATTAATTCCTGTGTTTTATTTAAAACTTCTGCTATTCTATTTTGAACCTCTAAATTTGGAATTGTAATTTCTGTATTATTTAAATAATCATTAAGTTTAATATTTATTATACCAGTTGTTTTATTTTGAAACTTTAACACCTTTTTCTTATTATATAAATTTTTTAATAAATATAGTCCAAATTTAGGGACTATATTTTTATTTGGTCTAAGTATTGATGTGAAGTTATTACAGAAATATACATCCTCATTAGTTTCTTCAAAAATAACTACTCTCCCAACAGGTTGTGTAGGACTACCTCCAGACTTTTCTATTATTATATCCCCAAACTTAAGTTTTTTATTTTCATGTTTTATTGAATCTATATCTCTTTCAACAATACTTGATAAATCCAACCTTCCAATATTAGTAAAATTTGTGGTTCTTATAACTTTTGAACCCTTTTCTCCTTCTCCAACTTCTTTTCCCCATTCACCACTTATAGGCTTTTCAAATATATCTTTTAATTTCATATTCTATACCTCAAGCATTCCTTCTAATTCTTCTAATCCTTTAGTTATTTCTTTCTCAAGTTCCTTAATTCTTCCTAAAATAACACTTGGAGAATCATAAACTACTTCTTCATATTCTATTTCTTTATATTTATTGATTGAAAGGTCATATCCATTCTCTCTTATTTCTTCTACTGGTACAAAGAAGCTTTGTTCTGTTCTTTTTCTATCTCCTTCATTTTCTAAGCTTGAGAACCTTTCTATTATATCATTTATGTCATTTTCTTCTATTGGATTTCTTTTATCATCTAGTGAGAATCCATCTGCTTTCATATCATAGAACCAAACTTTATCTGTTCCACCTGAGCCTGTTTTTGTGAATATCATAATTGCTGTACTTACCCCTGCATATGGCTTGAACACGCCACTTGGCATGGATATTATTGCTTCTAATTTATGATTTTCTACTATTTCTTTTCTTATATCCTTGTGTCCTTTAGTGCTTCCAAATAAAACTCCATCTGGAACTATTGAAGCACATCTTCCACCTGTTTTTAATATTCTAAGGAATAGTGCTAAGAATAATAATTCTGTTTTCTTAGTTTTTGTTACTTTTAAAAGGTCTGCACTTACTGCTTCATAGTCTAAGCTTCCTTTAAATGGTGGGTTTGCTAATACTAAAGTAAATTTTTCTTTATCTGTATTAACCTCTGATAAGGAATCCTTGTATTCTATGTTAGGATTATCAACTCCATGAAGCATCATATTCATAGCTCCAATTCTTAGCATAGTTCTATCCATATCAAAACCATAAAACATAGTATTATTAAAATGCTCCTTTAATCCTTGAACATAAAATAAATCATTGTGATTATCTCTTAAATATTGTTGAGAAGATACTAAGAAACCTGCTGAACCTGCTGCTGGGTCAACTATTATATCCTCTGGTGTTGGTTTCATTAACTTTACTATCATATCAATAATGTGTCTTGGTGTTCTAAACTGACCATTTGTACCAGCTGTAGCAACCTTTGATAGTAAATATTCATATAAGTCCCCTTTAGTATCTTGGTCCTTATTAAACTCTATTCCATTTATTCCATCAACTATTTTTGAAAGCATAAGTGGAGTTGGTATTTTGAATATAGCATCTCCCATATATTTTGCATATGCTGATTCCTTATTTCCATGTAAGTTCTTAATAAAAGGAAAAACCTTATTTTGAACTATATCATACATCTTTTGAGCATCTCCCTCATTAGAGAATTTGCTCCATCTTAATTCTTGCTCATTATCTGAAAATATTCTTTCTGGTTCAAATCCTAATAAAACAGCTTCTGCTTCATTTTTTGTTTCTACATCATCTAGGCCTTTAATAAATAAAAGATATGTAAACTGCTCTATAACTTCTAATGGATTTGTTAATCCTCCTGTCCAAAAGGTTTCCCAAATCTTATCTACCTTACTTCTTAAATCACCTGTAATCATAAATTGCACGTCCTCCAAATTTTTGTATAATCCTTATTTTATCATATTTTTTAATAAGCTAATTTTTATAATTTTAGTATTTTAAATTAAAAATAGACATATTAAAATAGCAAAAAAATAAAGACATCAGTATAATACTAATGATGTCTTTATTATTATATCAGTCTATGAATTTTGCAATATCCTCCAATATCAATCCAGTATCTCTACATATACATTTTATTTTCTTTAAATACAATGTATCATTTAATAATATTACTAGCTTCTTTTTAGCTCTTGTAGTTGCTACATAATGTTCTTCTGAATCCTTTCCTATAAAAAGATTATAATTTTTAGAGCAAATAACTACTTGTTCAAATTCTAAACCTTTTGAGGAATGTATTGTCATAACTTTGTGAATAAACTCTTCTCCATTGAATGCATTTTCATATCTAGTATTAATTATTGACTCAACAAAACTATCAATTTCTTTTGTTTCAAAAAATGATAAATTTAAAAAAGCAAATAAATTTATTAATATATCCTCTATCTTATCTTTTTCTAAATTTAATTTTAATGGTTGTATTATTTCTTTTATAGATAATATTTCTTTTCTTGAAAAATCTCCAGGTAAAGTACTTACAAAATCATAATGAGTATAAACTTTATCTTTTGAATACTTTACAAGTTCAATAAGGATATTTTTATTATTTGTAGACAATTCATCCAAAGGAGTTTTAGGTACAAATGTAAAATTATATCCCTGTAAATTCAATTCATTTTTTATTGTTTCAGCTTCTGCATTACTTCTTACTAATATTGCTATACTTTCTTCTATATCTAAAGTATTAACTGCATCATTTATGTCATAATTATTTGATAGTAAAATAACATCATCTATGTCTTCATTGTTATCTTGATATTTATCAATATTTCTATACTGAATTATATTTGAATAATTTTGAATTCCTTTTGAACATCTAAAATTAATAAACAACTCGTATTTTTTAAAATCATTATCTCCAATATAAATTTCTTCAAATAATTTTGGATTAGCACCTCTCCAAGAATATATACTTTGCTTAGTATCTCCAACTATAAACAACTTAACACCTAGTTCTTTAATATACATGAACAAATTATGCATATCTTTATCGCAGTCTTGATACTCATCAATAAAAATCCTACTATATTTGGCTTTAATATACTGCCTTGCAACTTTTGAAAGTTCTAATATATTTAAAGCTAATTCAAACTTAAAATTCTTTTTATTATCTTCATAACTAGCTAAAATATTTTTATCCTTTAATACCTTTAGCCCCTCATTATAAAAATTAAATTTGTTAGTTTTATAGGTTACTATAAAATCATTACTATAGTCTTCTCCATATGCATCATTTAAAAAAGGTCTTATTATTTCCTGCTCTACAAAACTATCATTATTCCCAATAAAATTTCCATTTATCTTTCCTTTTAATTTTAATTTTATTTCATTTGTAGCTTTATTAGTAAAAGTTATTGCAGCTATTTTATAATGAGTTTTGTTTTTTTCAACATAATCAATTATTTTATTAGTCAACAATGTTGTTTTTCCAGAACCTGCGCCAGCTAGTATTATCATATTGTCATCTGAACTTAAAATCTCTTCTCTTATTTCATTATCTTTCATTATTCAACTCCTTTAAACATTTAAAATATCTACTTTCATAAATTTTTTCACAATCATCTTTCTTTAATCCATCAACTAATTCTACCATCTTATATAATTTACTTGATTGTAGTACATCTACTATTTTTGTTTTTTTACAGCCTAGAATAGACTGTATTTTCTCTCCTATTACTTGAGCTAAATCATTTTCCAAATCTATTTCTGATAAAAATATACTATTTTCTTCAAATTTATCTATTGATATTTTATTATTTTCAAAACATTTTCTTTTTTCTTCTTTTAGTTTACTTTTCTTATGTGCAGCTCCTTTTTTTTCAAAAGATATCTTTATATTTTGTTTTTTTTCTTCTCCTATTAATCCTAAACATCTATTTATCCCTAAAAGCTCATATTCTGAATCTGAATTTTTAGCTGTTGAAGCTCTTAAATCATTATCAGTTTTAACTATTATTTTTATATTTAAATCTTTAAATGCATCAAAATATGTCTTAAAATATGTACCATTGACTTGTAATATATATCCGCCATCTAATTCATAATTTGAATTAATCTCATTCATAACTTTTTCAAATAAAACATACTCTGATGGTCCCTCTATAAGTAGAACTCTTTCTGAAAATAATGCATTACAAAAATGCTTATTTAACTTTTTTTTGTTTGTTTTAAATTCTGTTGGTATATTATATATATGAGATTTACATTCTATCTTTTCACCAGAATATATTCTAATAAGATTTGATTTATCAAGTTCATATAATATGTCTGATGAATGAGTAGACATAAAACAATACTTATACCCATCTTCACTAAAAAGTTGTTTTGAAAGTGCTATTTGCATTGACCTATGTAAACTATTTTCTGGCTCTTCTATTAAATAAACTATTATTTTATCCTCATATATTTTATTGTTTAATAAATTTAATATTGAATAAGCTAATATTTTTCTTCTTCCATCTCCTGATGTTGGATAATATTTATCATCATCTTTTTTCTTTATATATGGTACTATATCTGAAAATACTCCTTTTATAGCCATTTCAGATTTCATTTCAATTTCAATATCTTCATTTCTTAAACCTAAATACTCCTTTGTTATATTTTTTTGTAAATTATCAATCATACTCATACTACTTATTTTAGTATTCATCTCTTTTGTTAAATTATTGATTTCTTCCATTATATTTTTATCATGCTCAGAACTATTTGATTCATCCATCAATATTCTTTTATTTTTAATAAAAATCTTATCTAAATCTATTAATGGATTTATATATACAACTTGAAAAATATTATCTATTTTAAATGAATATCCATTATTAGTCATATCTTTCAAACTTTCTATATCATCTCCCCAAAACAATTTTGGTTCTCCAAATGCTTCCTTACTATTATATTCTCCAATTACTCTTATATAAAACTTTTCATGATTTTTACTACTTCTAACATCACCCGCTTGAGAAATTAAGTTTTTAGTGTCTTCACTTTCATCAAAATCTGATATATCTAACTCTAATGTTATACTAATATTATTCTCAATATTATTTCTATGATAATCAGTTTGAACAAATCTATTCTTTCTAACATCTTTATCCAATAAAAATCTTATTGCATACAAAAAATTAGTTTTTCCAATATCATTCATACCAAATATTACATTTTTATTATCTAAATTAATATTTATACATTCAAAATTTCTAAAGTTTTTAATTTCTAAGCTCTTAAATTTCATTGATATTCCCCCTAATAAAAAACAAATCAACTAATTTTATCATAATAATTACATTTTTTGATAATAATTCTTTTATTTTATAAATACTTAATAAATATTTATTAATATGTAACCACATATTTTTCTTATGGTAAGCATATAAAGATATGTGAATAATTTTAGGAGATTAATTATGCAAAACTTTTCAAATCCAAAAGATTCAAATGTAAAAAAAACTTTAGAATTTTTACATAAAAATGACTCAATAAAAAATGACTATTTAAAGTGTAAAAATCCTAAAAGCAGAATTGATTTTTTAAAAAATTGCAAAGGATTAAATATAGAAAGTATAACTCAATATCTTACCAACGAAGTAAGAAAAGAACTTTTAAGAGATACTTCCCTTGAGTCTAAAGTAGATGCTGAAGAACAAAAAGAAAATTCTATGGAAACTAATAATTGTGAACTTGAATCTAATTGTGAAAAAAATATAGATGATATTTCAAGTTTACAACACTCTTTTTTTGATAAAGACTCATCAAAATCAAACAAATCTGATGAAATTAAACCAGATACTTTAGGTAATAAAAAACTAATAGATTCTAGTGAACCTAAAGAAATAACACTTATAGGCTCTGAAACTATTAACTGTCAAAAAGAAATAGATAGACTAAATGATTCTTTAACTAAACTTAGCGAGAAAAATTCTGAGCTTAAAGAAGTTATTAATAGTTTTATAAATCTTAATAATAAAACAACTGATATTTCTAATAAAAATGAAAATTCTTTAGAGTCTGATTCTTTAAGAGAAATTAAACATATAGCTAGTTTAAGAAGTATTAGCTCAGAAAAAACAAATATTTCAATATCAACTGATTTGTTAAGAAAAGTTACTTTACTATTTGTTGAAAATAAAATAATAGACCCTACCTCCCTTGCTATAGAAAACATAAATGCCTACTCACTAATTACTGAAACAATACTCTTAAAATTTATAAATCAAAACTCATTTCTTTAGTTATATGTTTTTATAAACTTGTCCATAATAATTATATAAAGTTATTACTGGAGGTTATTATGAATATCGGTATTATTGAATTGGGTGAAATTATAAAAAACAAAAGATTAGAACTAAATTACACTACAGAAATGTTAGCTAAGGAATTAAATAAATCTACTGGATTTATAAATAATTTAGAAAATGGGAAAACAGATGCTTTTAATATTAATTTGCTGTCCAAGCTTTGTAATACATTAAATTTATCTATTCCAAGTTTAATTCCCCAATATACAGATGAATTTGATGAAAATTTAAGAAACTCATTAAAATGTACAAATAAAAGTATTTTGGAACTCTCAGATAATTTAATCTTAGTTCTAAAATCTACTGATAAACAAAGTTTTAAACTCCTCATAAACAAGTTAAACACAGAAATTAAATATTTTAATAAGTTATATAAATAGAAGATATTGATTAATTTCAATATCTTTTTTGTTTTCATTTTTATGAATTTCATTTTTATGAATATTTTTCTTTTAAATACACATAATAGTATTGTAAATTGGAATGTTTTATATAAAAAGCTATTTTTTATATAACTTTTTAATAACGCATTATAAAAAAATTTTAAAAGGAGGTAGTTATTTTGAAAGAAAAAAATTATACAGTAAAAATAGCTTATGAAAATAATAAAGAAAGTTGGAATAACTTAGTAGATAACATAATATTCTTTATTATAAAAAATGAATCAATAGGAGGATTTATAAATGAAAAATAGTACTAATTTAATTAATAAAAATCCAGAGCGATATGCTGCCATCTATGCCCGTGTATCATCTCCAAAGGAAAATAACTCTATAAATGCTCAAATAGCATTAGGAAATGAAAAAGCTCTTGAGAAAAACCTATTAGTTTATAATAGCTATACAGATAGAATTTCTGGATTATCAACATCTCCAGAAGAAAGAAGTGGTTTTAAAAAATTAATCCTTGATGCTAAAGCTGGTTGTTTCAAAACTCTAATAATATATAGACTAGATAGATTAGTTCGTAACTATGAAGATTGGAAGCAAACCGAAAGACTTCTTGATTCTTTAGGTATTAAATTACTTTTTTCTGATTCATCACAACAATTGCCAATTGATTCACCACAAAGTGAATTTTTAAATAATATAACTGTAATGTTGGCTGAGTTAGAACCCTGACAGAATAAACTATAGAGCTTCTATCGGAAGACTAATAAGACGTAATTCAGGTGCATACAGTACTGGTAAAGGTTCTCTTTTTGGTTATGAGCGTATTACCAATGATGATAATAAAATATCAAAGTCTAAGTATGTTCCTGTTGCTATTGAATTTGATGTATTAAAATATATTTTTGAATCTCTTGCTTTAGAAATTGAATTAAAAAATTTAAATAAAGATAATTATAAAGATATTTTGAAAAATATCCAAAGCACCCTTGAAATTCTACTTAATGAATTTGAAAAAGATTTAAATTTAAAAGATTCAATATTTAAAAAATTAAATATTAAAATTGATACTCCTGCTTATAACTTTATAAATTCTATAAAAAATCATGTAAGTAATTCTGATTTAAGCAAAGAGTATATTCTATCTAAATTTAAAATAGTAAGAGATAAATTCATCATAGACCCTAAAACTAATAAAAAGCATCCAATGTCTAAACTAGAAACCCCTCTAAAAAAATTAGTTTATGGTGGATATATATCTAGTTTTTCTAAAGATAATGATAATACTGATGAGTTTAAAAGCATTGAAGAGCTTGAATTATATAAGTTTGCCTTAAAAAAATCAAATGATAATACCTATATTTTTGATGATGATGCTGTAATCATTTCTAAAAATATTTGTGGAACTATTGATGCTGAAAGTTTCAAAAAAGTATATGTATTCTTTTCATCATTAAATTTTTCTAAAAATGTTGATGTTACTCCAAATTTTCTTTTTAAAAAGAAATTACATTGCAGTTGTGGTGGTAAGTTTATTGAATCACAAGATAAAATAATAGAATGCAAAAAATGCCATTTAAAATTTATTAAAGATAATCTATTAAACTTTATTATAGAAACAATAATTGATAAAGTTCTTTCAGATAAATCTAACTTTAATAAATTTAAAAATGAAATCAATTATAAAATTAAAATCTTAGATGAAACTTTCTTGCTTTTGACTAAAAAAAGATTTAATAAAACAAAAGAATATTTAACTTTTAATAGTTCTAGTGACTTTGATAAAAATACATTCAAAAACATAATTGATAATATTAACTCTGAGCTAGATACTAATAAAAATACTTGTTGTGAATATAGAAAAAGACTAGATTATATAACATTTTTAGAAAATACTTTATCAGAAAAAAATGAGGAGCAGAAAGATATAATTGAGAAAATTTATTCCGAAATATTTTTTTATATTAAATCAAATGAAAAAAAATTCAATTCTATATTTGAAGAAATAATTGATGATATAAAGGTGGTAGTAAATAAAAATGAAAAACAAGCTAAAGTCATCCTTGAATATAGAGTCACCTAAAATAGCTATTTATATGAGAGTATCTACATCTAAACAAACTGACAATCAATCTTTAGATACTCAAGAAAAGACTATAAACTCATATATTGCATCAAGGCATGATTGGATTAACCCTATTTGCTATAAATATATTGAAAGTCATTCTGCCTCAATAAAACCTAAAGTAAGCAATACTCTAAAAGAAAGTTCTTTTGATTCTCTAAAAAGACCTAAATTAAGAGAACTATTTTTAGATGCCACAATAGGAAAATTTGATTATGTTTTATGCGCTTCTCACGATAGATTAACTCGTAACACCAATGAAGGCATTATATTAAAGCATCTTTTTTCTCGTCTAAATATTACTTTAATTTACTGCCGCCCTGGTGAAACTATATCTTCTGAAAATGAAGCCTTAAATAAATTCTTTGAAAATTTATTAGTTAATATTGCAGCACTTGAATCCAATATTACTGGTGGTCGTGTAACTCTAGCGAATAAACATAAAATTCAAAATAACTTTTGGGCAGGGGGTCCACCACCCTTTGGATATAACCTTGTTTCTCAGCCAAATAATAAAAGAAATTCCTTCTTAGAAATTAACTTTGAAGAAGCTAGAATTGTGAAGAAAATATTTGAACTCTATAATCTAGGATGCTCATATACTGAAATCCTGACTAGGTTAAACAGAGATTTTACTTTACCTCCAAAAAGACTTTGGACTCATAATACTTTAAAAGAAATATTAAGAAACCCTGTTTATACAGGCTTCTTAGTTTGGAATAAGCGTGGTGGGGCTAGAAAACCAAATCGTCATTCCCCTAATGATTTTGTAAAATCTAATCTAGTAGAAAAAAATATAATAATTCCTGAAAATGAATTTTTAGAAACTCAAAAATTAAGAAATATTCTTTCCAGAGATTCTAAATTTTTATCTACTGATTTTCTTCTAAGAGATTTCTTATATTGCAATAAATGTAACAAAAAACTTTTAGCTAAAAATTATGGAAATAATAAAAGATTCTATTATTGCTCTTCACATAATAATATGGAAATCAATAAAAAATGCAGAAGCATAAAAGCTTCTAAAATTGAATCTACTATTTTATCAAATATAAATGATTTGATTAATTCTTCTTTACAAAGTGAAGTTCAAATTGAAAAATTTTATGACAAATATATTGAAAACTTTAATGCAGAATTGCTTGATAATAAAAAAAGTCTTAAAATAACTATAAATCAATTAAAGTCATCTACTGATTTATTAGAGCTATGTGTTAATGAAATCAATATTTCAAAAGATAATCTTACAGTAGATTATGAAGATTTAAGCTCAAGCTCAACTGAATTTAGTTTTATAAATGCTCTTTTAGAATTTCAAGTAGTTACACAAACTGAAATTAAAAGCCTTAAAGCCCGTAAAGAGTATTTAACTTATAAAATTAATAGTTCTCCTAAAAGTTTCGATGATTTTAAATCTAACCTAAATAAATCATTTAAACTATTTAAATATGATGAAGAAAAACAAAAATTAATTTCTAGTCCTAGAAGTTTTAGATTATTTCTATTCAAAGTCGTCAAAAAGATTATTTTATCTGACCATGAAATAACAATAATATTTAAGTAATTGTATTAATTTATATCCCTCAATGAATATAATCTAAAGTAATCAATTTTATCCTTTGGGGGAATAATGGCTAATCAATTTACTAAAGTAAAACTTCACATAAAAAATATAGATGATATTAAATCAAATTATATACTAAGTAAAGAAATTACTAAAGCTGTGGCTGATATTATCAAGCCTAAACTTCCAACAAATGAAATTACACTAGATACACTTATCAAAGGTATAGAAGAGAAGCTCTAGGAGGTGTTTAATTGAAAAAAGCCGCAATATATACAAGAAAATCTAAATTCACAGAAAAAGGTGATTCAATTGAAAGTCAAATTAAGCTTTGCTCTAAATATTTAGATAATATAAATATAAAAGATTACTATATTTATACCGATGAAGGGTTCTCTGGTAAGAATACAGATAGACCTGAATTTCAAAAAATGCTTTCAGATGCTAAAGCTAAAAAATTTGATGTAATTATCTGTTATAAGTTTGACCGTATAAGTAGAAATGTATCTGATTTTTCTAACTTAATTAATAAATTAAATGAATTGAATATTTCATTTATTTCTGTAGTAGAACAATTTGATACTAACTCTGCAATAGGTAGAGCTATGATGTATCTTTGCACTGTTTTTAGTCAACTTGAAAGGGAAACTATATCTCAGCGTATTACTGATAATATGTACTCACTAGCTACTAAAGGCTATTGGCTTGGAGGAGAAACACCTACTGGATTTAGAAGTGAAAAAAAATTTTTTAATTCTAATAATAAACAAAAAATGTATTCATCATTAGTTCCTATAAAAGAAGAACTAGATTTAGTTAAATTAATATTCAATAAATACTTAGAATTTAATAGCATTAGTAAGATAGAAAAATATCTACTTTCTAATAATATTAAAACTAAGCGTAATAAGGACTGGAGCAAAGCTTCTATCAGCTTGATTCTAAGAAATCCTGCATATGTAAAAGCAGATGAAGAAACATTTAAATATATAGAATCTACAGGTTCAAAAGTATATGGTAATCCTGATGGAAAGCATGGACTACTTATTTACAAAAAAAATAAAGGAAGAAAAGGCGCTAAACATGATATATCAGAATGGATTTATGCGGTATCAGAACATGAAGGAATCATAGATTCAGATATATGGGTCGCAATTCAGAAACAAATAAAAAAGAATGCTATCCTTGCCCCTGCTCTCGGTACCAGTAATATTGCTTTACTGACTGGATTAATAAGATGTGCAAAATGTAATAGCCCTATGCGAGTTGCCTATGGAAAAAGAAACCCTAAAACTAATAAAAAAAATTATTACTATGTATGTACACTTAAAACTAAATCAGGTAAAACTAGATGCGATTCTAAAAATCTTCCTGGACTAGATTTAGATAATCTTATATTAGATAAACTTAAAGAAATGTCACTTGATAAGAATACATTACTAAAAGAATTAAATAAATATAAAGATACTATAGAATCAAATTTTCATAATGATGTTCTAAAAAATATTCAAAATAATATTTCTAAAAATAATTCTATGATTGATAATTTATTAAATAATGTGGCTCTTTCTACTGATTCTGAAGTAACTGCTATTCTTTTAGAGAAGATTAGTAAACTTAAAGACGAAAATAAATTATTAACTCAAAAAATAGATGATTTAAAAGCTGAATTAGAAGCCCAAGAAACTTTGCTTAATGATTGTAATTCCCTAATAACTAAGCTAAAATATTTTTCTAAATTTATAGATAATTCTTCTATTGAAGAACAGAAACAGCTAGTTTCATCTGTAATTGAAAAAGTTATAGCTGATGGTGATACTGGTTCTATAGAAATAAAATTTAGACCTTTATTAGATTTTAAAATATAAACAATTAAGGAGGAAATCTATGTATACTAAAGACAATAAATCAAACACTTTTGGGTTGCAAAATGGTAAACAGAACATCAGCTCTAAATATGAACATTCCACTATTCCATAAATAAGTCCCCTTTAAT
>OGIZ01000379.1_pt1 | contig 30993 bp, 18 predicted proteins | sample 1571911 | NCBI WGS metagenome assembly OGIZ01 (sample SAMEA2582108, study PRJEB24529) | metagenome | biome: Human gut stool | place: China | collected 2011 | reverse complement strand
GTCTGAAATATTCATAACTACACTCATATCATGCTCGATCATAAGAACAGTGTAACCCTGCTTTTTCAAAAGTCTAATGAATTCCATCAATTCGTGGGACTCCTGCGGGTTCATGCCTGCTGCCGGCTCATCAAGTAGGATCAGGCTTGGCTCTGTTGCCAGAACTCTGGCGATCTCCAGTCGGCGCTGCATGCCGTATGGAAGATTTTTAGCCAGCCAGTCTTTTTTATCATAAATACCTACGTATTCCAGACATTTCTTAATGTATTCCTGGTTTTCCGCCTCTTCTTTTTTAAGTCTTGGACTTCCTATTAAAGAGTCCCAGATACCAGTCTTTCTTCTGCAGTGGCGGGCAATAATGATATTTTCCGCTACTGTCATATTTCCAAAAAGACGGATATTCTGGAAAGTACGGGCCATGCCAAGGCGGGTAATAGCTTCCGGCTGCATTTTTTCTATGCTTTTGCCCTTGAAAATGATCTGGCCTCTGGTTGCAGGGGAAATTCCTGTAAGTACATTATAAAATGTAGTCTTGCCTGAACCGTTTGGTCCGATGATGGCTACGATCTCGCCTTCATCAATGGAAAAATCAATATCACTGTTGGCGTGAAGTCCGCCGAATATTTTCGTTACTTTTTTTGTCTCAAGCAGCATATCCATCACCCCTCTTCCACTTCTGCTGTTTCCTTTTTAGTCACGCCCCAGATGCCCTGCGGTCTGAAACGCATCATAAATACAAGAAGGAAGCCGTAAAGGATCATCCATGGGTCAAATGGAAGTCCTGCAATGTCTTTTACGGAATGGAATAACTCAGGAAGAATGGTAAGAAGGATACCTCCTAAGATCATACCTTTGATGCTTCTGCGTCCACCGATAACTACCATAGTAAGAATGGAAATGGACTTGGTAGAGTTTAAAAGCTCCGGGCTGACCATGCTTGCAAACACTGCCTGAAAACTTCCTGCAATGCTGCAGATCACTGCTGAGATCACCATGGCAAGTACCTTGTAATACTTAGTGTTAATACCCATGGCAACAGCTGCGATCTCATCTTCCCTGATAGCTGAAAAAGCATAGCCGATCCTGGAATGTTCTGTTTTCCATGCGAAAAATGCTACTGCTGCTACGATCAAGAACAGGATCAGGATGTAACCGCCTTTGCTGGAAGCTGCCAGCTTGGTGATCTTAATACCAAAGATCTCCGGGGATTTAAGTCCCGGTATACCGGCTGTTCCACCTAAAGCTGCTGTATTAATGGCGATGAAACGTAAGATCTCGCAAAATGCATAGGTGATAACAATCAAAAACTGTCCCTTTACACGAAGGGAAGCCATTGCCAGTGGAATAGATACAAGAGCTGCCAGAAGAAGTCCCACAGGAATGGTGATCCAGAAACTGATGTTGGTATATTTTAATAATACGGCTGTTGTATAAGCGCCAATGCCATAAAATGCTGCATGGCCTAAGGAAGTCTGGCCTAAATAGCCGGATACAAAGTTTAATCCTAATGCCAGGATGGCTGCAATCAGACAGTTAACTGCCACATGCTGAAAATAAGTAGGGATCCAGGCGCTTCCACCATGGAAATTGTCAATATAACAGATCAGTAAGACCAGAACTGCTGCTCCAAGGAAGGCAGTCTGTCCGTTTTTTCCGAAAAAACGTTCTTTTTTCATATGCTGCCTCCTTAAACTTTCTCTTCAAATTTATATCCCATAAGTCCTGAAGGCTTAATGAGAAGTACCAGGATCATTACCGCAAATCCAATGGCATCCTTATAACCAGTGGAAATAAAGCCTGCTGTCAGGTTTTCTACAATTCCAAGGATAATACCGCCTACCAGGGAGCCTGTGATGCTTCCGATTCCTCCAAGGATGGCACAGGACCAGCCTTTAAGACCTGCTAAAGCACCCATGGTTGGGTTAATGGCGTAGATGGTACCAATAAAGAAACCGGCTGCTGCTCCAAGGGCACCGCTGATCGCAAAGGTAACTTTGATCAGCTTTTCTGCATTAACACCCATAAGGCCTAAGGTCTGCATATCCTGGGAAGCAGCCAACATAGCCTTTCCTGTAAGAGTATGCTTGATAAACAGCTCCAGACATACCATGATGATAATGGTTCCAATGAGGATATATAAATGAAGGGAGCTGATGGTTAATGGCTGACCTGAAATAGTACAGATGGTGATCAGTTTCTGGTCTACCAGCTGTGGATACGCTTTGGGGTTGACTGTAAATACAGCGTTGGCAGTATAGCGCAGGATCGTGGAAATACCTAAAGCGGTAATAAATCCGGTTGCTGCCAGAACCCCTTTCTTTCTTAATGGCTTATAGCCAAACTGGTCTACTGCCATTGCGATCAGTGCTCCGGCTGCCATGGAAATGAGAAGCGCAGGAATCAGCGGAAGTCCCAGATAAGTTGTTACAAAATAACCTGTATATGCACCCAGCATATAGATCTCACCGTGGGTCCAGTTAATGACTCCTACAATTCCAAATACCGTTGTCCAGCCTATGGCGATCAGGGAGTAGATACCTCCCTGTGCCAGACCATTTATAACCTGCTGCAAAAATACCAACATATTGTCACCACCTGTACTGTTTTGATCTATTTTCCTGAAGAATTACTCTTCATATAATACATACTTTCCGTCTTTTACAGTCAGTGTCAGGTAATCTCTTACCCAGTCACCGTTGTCATCAAAGGTAACGGTACCGGTAACGCCTTCATACTCAGTTGCCTTTAATGCTTCTGCAAGAGTCTGTCTTGTAAGTTCACCGCCGTTTTCCTTCATGGCTCTTTCTGCTGCATCTGCCAGTACATACATCTGGTCATAAGCTAATGCTGCAAATCCGTCCGGAACTTCACCGCTGTACTTTTCGCCGTACTTGGTTACGAATTCCTGTCCCTTTTCATCTGCGCCTGCTGCTACGAATACGCCGCTGCAAAGAAGGCCTTCAGAAGCATCTCCTGCGATGTCGATGACATTCTGGCTGTAAAGTCCAGGCTGTCCCATGATCGGTGCTTCAATTCCCATCTGTCTTGCCTGCTTGATGATCAGTGCTCCGTCTGTTGTAGTTCCGCAAAGAGCGATACAGTCAGGATCAAGGCTCTTTACAGTAGTAAGGATCGCTGCGAAATCCTGGTCAGTTGCCTGATAAGGTACGGAGTCAAGAACCTGTCCGCCGTTTGCTTCAAACTGTGCATTGAAGCTGTCCTTTAAACCAGAGCCGTAATCGTTGTTGCAGTAAAGGGTAACTGCTTTGGTCTTGCCCATTTTTGTAAACTGGTTTGCGATCTGAGGACCAACTGCCGCATCCTGAACCGCCATACGGAAGAAATAATCACTGATGCCTGTTAAAGATTTTGCACTGGAGCTTACTACCAACTGAGGCATCTCTGCATCCCCTGTAATAGGAAGCATGGCTGCTGTACAGGAGGTAAGGCAGGAACCGCCGATTGCCAGAATGGAGTCATCATCTGCAAACTTCTGTGCTCCGTTGGCTGCTGTAGAAGCATCACCGCCGTCATCGTATGTTTCCAGCTCTAACTTGGCTCCCAACACACCGCCAGCTGCGTTGATCTCTTCCATTGCCAGCTCATAACCTTTTTCCTGCTTGGTACCATAAGCACCGTTATCACCGGAAAGAGGAGCTACCAGACCGAATTTAATGGTATCCACCGCTGCCTTTACATCGGATGTGTCCGCTGCAGTAGTGCCGCTTTCTGAAGAAGCTGCTGCTTCAGTTTTGCTTTCCGCTGCTGTAGAAGCCGGTGCGGAAGAAGAGGAAGAACACCCGGAAACTGTCATTGCTGCAACTGCAGCCATCATTGCATACACATAACCTTTTTTCATAATCATTTCCTCCTTGCCCAGAGCCTTGAAAACAAATGATAACTACCGCTCCCGGCGGTCCGCCGGGAAGATTTCAGATAAAACAAAAGAGGAAACTCAGACTATTGTTCTGAATTTCCTCTTTGAAATCATTTATGCCTTTTCGGCTCCGTTTGCTTATTTATTTTTGATGTGTCGAATGATACACCAGTTTTTAGGTGATGTCAAGTTTTTTTACTAAAGTTTTGGTAAAAAAATTCGTTTCACCCTCTGAAATATTTTGTAGCCCCTATGGATCAATAAGTAAAATAATCATGGATCAGAATGGCTAAAGACATGTATACACGCATGTAATAATCCGTAAAATTAATGCCGCAGAGAGCGGAAATATTCTGCAGCCGCTTCATCAGTGTATGGCGGTGGATGTACAGATGTTCCGCTGTTTTCGTAGCATTGCAGTTGTGTGCCAGATAGATACGGATGGTATGTACATAGCCTGTGTGATTATACCGGTCATGGTCCAAGAGTTTCTGTAATGCCTGGTTTCCCAATACAATAGAATACTCATTTTGATGAAGCGTCCCAAGAAGTTCCACTAAAAGTCGGTTATCAAAGGTACAGATCCCCCGTTTTGCCCCGATCCGGTCCAGCAAACAGATATGATCGTAGGCTTCTTTTACGCAGTCAGGCAGATCCCTGCTTTCTTTTAAAGGCTGGGCACCTACATAAAAGTTGATCTCTTCATTTTCCGAAAGAAAGGTAAGGAAAATGCTGAAATCATACATGGCATCTGTAAATGCTTCTCCATCGGAAAAGGGCGCCAGAAACATACCGGTTCCATCTGGCAAGGTCTCACCAATACAGGTTTTTGACATAGAAGAAAGAAAAGAGCCTACTTTTCCCATTCCCTGCCGGAGACTTTCCTCGTCCCGGCTGTTTTTTCCTGTAAGGCAGATGAGAAAAAGATATACCTGCTGTTCCTTTTCAAATAGTTTCTTTTCACTGATATTTAATTTTTTTCCAAGTGCAATGCGCAGTGTGTCCAGTCCCTGGACCAGCTTTCTGGAAATAAGATTGTTTTCCGTGATCTGATCCATAAGCACATGAAGGATCTCTGAAAATGACAGCCGTTCCGGCAGCTCCAGCACCGGCAGCCCTTCTTTGTTTGCGTCTTCTATAATGTATTCCGGTATCTGATCGATATAATAGCCCGACTGGATCGCCAGACCGCTGACCCCTCTTTTTTTCAGCTGGTGGATCAGGTCCTTATGAAGAGACTGATCCTCCAGGCCATACCCGGTAGACACCACTAACTCACCCTCATTTAAAGATCTGGGAGTGTCCAGTATTTCCATTACATTGACCCATAAAATAGGGTTTGAAACATTTAAAACGCCTGCTACCAGCCTGACTCCGCCGAAGATCTGCCGGTCCACCAGGTCTTTTACAAGAAATGCCATAGTGTGCTCCTTTCCGGATACCTGCAAGTTGAAATGTGTCCATGTGAAAACAGCAAGATATACAATATGTCCATTATTATACGCATTTGGTGTACAGTTTGCAACTTGTTTTAGAACTAACTTTTCGCTAGACTATTGGCAAATGAAGTTGATCGGCCAGTTCTGGTCATTGTTTTCAGAAGATTTTTCCGGTAGGAGGTAATGTATATGAGCAAAAAAATTTTAATCACAGAAGCTGTAGACCCTGCAGGCATTACTCTGCTTCAGGACCATGGATACCAGGTGGTCATGGGCACCGGATATGACGAAGAGACCCTTATGAGAGAGGCACATGACGCAGATGGCGTTCTTACAAGAAATGGTCATTTTACAGAACGTGTTTTAAATTCCTGCCCGAAGCTGCAGGTTATCGGCATGCATGGTGCCGGTGTAGACTGTATTGATGTAGAAGCTGCCGAACGGCTGGGCATCCAGGTAACAAACGCAGCTGACGCCAACAGCGGTTCTGTTGCAGAATTTACCCTTGGACTGATCTTAAGCCTTGCAAAGAAGCTTCCACAAAGCCGTGACGGCTTACGCAAAGAAGGCTGGAGCATCCGCCCACAGATCTCTACCTTTGATCTGGAAGGAAAGACCTTAGGGGTACTTGGAATGGGACGGATCGGCACTGCAGTTGCCAGAAAAGCTTCCTATGGCTTTGGAATGAAAGTGTTAGGATACCGCAGAAACCTTCCAGGAGATATCTGCGCGGACTATGGCATTCTTACAAGTGATCTGGACAAAGTGATCCGGAATTCCGATTTTCTTTCTATTCATCTGCCATATACAAAAGATACCTTCCATCTGGTAAGCCGTGAAAAGCTGGAACTTATGAAACCAGATGCGTATCTTTTAAACCTTGGTCGTGGTGAAGTAGTCGACCAGGCTGCTTTAAGGGAACTGCTGCTTTCCAACCGTCTGGCAGGGGCTGCACTGGATGTATTTGAAGGTGAGATCCCAGATGCAGACGACCCGCTGCTGCACATGGATCAGGTAATTGCAACGCCACATATTGCAGGTTTAAGCAAGCAGGCTATGGAACGGCTGTCTTATCAGGCCGCTCTGGGCATTACAGAGGTGTTAGAAGGCCGCAAAGTGACTTATCCGGTCAATCATCCGGAGAAGTATGCAAGTGACGTTTCTGTGGCATAATTTTCTCAAACTATTAACCGACAAACCGCCTGCTGCTGCAGGCAGCCACGGGCAAAAACGCAGGATTTGTAAACGTGCATTACAACAACAGCAAAAGCACAAAAAGCACATGAAAACAGGCATTTAAAACCTGCTTCCATGTGCTTTTCTTTCGTTTAAAGAACCTGTCACCGGCAGTTTTTCTTCCACTGCACGTCTGCACAAGTGAACCCGCGCCTGGCGCGGGTCCTCTCTCACTTGTTTTTATCGTCAGCATACAAACCCCGTCGCTTCGGCGGGGCTTATATTTATACACCTTTATGCATTCTTCACAGTTGCAATATCCACCAGTGTCAGCTCTTTTGCACGGTTCTCAAGGCTTGTTACAAGAGCTCTTGCTGTGTCAAGGGCTGTAAGTACATTTACACCTGTCTCAATGGCATTACGGCGGATCACAAAGCCGTCATGGCTTCTTTCTGCGCCCTGTGCCGGGATATCGATGATCAGGTCGATCTGATGTCCTAATACCAGGTCAAGGATATTCGGGGACTCCTGCTCCAGTTTGCGGATCTCAAAGGCCTTTACTCCATGCTCATTTAAGGTTCTTGCAGTTCCCTTGGTAGCAAAGATCTGGTAGCCTACATTTGCAAATCTGCGGGCAATATCCACTGCCTCTTCCTGCTCATTCTTTCTGATGGTCATGATCATCTTCTTGTACTTCGGCAGACGGATGCCAGCGCCCTCAAATGCCTTGTAAAGAGCCTCGTTAAAGGTCTTAGCAATACCAAGGCACTCACCGGTAGACTTCATTTCCGGTCCAAGGCTGATATCTGCGCCGCGGATCTTTTCAAAGGAGAATACAGGCATCTTAACAGCGATATAATCAGCTGCCGGCTGCAGTCCCGGATTGTAGCCCAGTTCCTTAATGGTATGGCCGCAGATGATCTGGGTTGCAAGAGGAACGATCGGGATACCGGTTACCTTGCTGATATATGGTACGGTACGGGAAGAACGTGGGTTTACCTCGATGATGTATACGTCATCCCCGTCTACGATAAACTGGATATTGATCATGCCCTTTACATGAAGAGCCTTAGCCAGTTTCTCAGTATACTCTACAATGGTGTCGATATTATGCTGTGTAATATCCTGTGCCGGATATACGGAGATACTGTCTCCGGAGTGGATACCGGTACGCTCAATATGCTGCATGATACCAGGGATCAGGATGTCTGTTCCGTCGCAGATGGCGTCTACCTCGATTTCCTTACCCATAATGTACTTATCTACCAGGATCGGATGCTCCTGGGCGATCTGGTTGATGATGCCGATAAATTCGTCAATATCTTCATCACAGATAGCGATCTGCATGCCCTGTCCACCCAGTACATAGGAAGGACGTACTAAAACAGGATAGCCAAGGTCATTTGCAGCCTTCTTTGCCTCTTCTGCGGTAAATACAGTATGTCCTGCAGGTCTCGGGATATGGCACTGCTCCAGGATCTCATCAAAGCGTTCCCTATCCTCTGCTGCATCTACATCTTCTGCCGCTGTACCAAGGATGGTTACGCCCATTTTCATCAGAGCTTCAGTCAGCTTGATCGCAGTCTGCCCACCAAACTGTACTACTGCTCCGTCTGGCTTTTCAATATCTACAATGCTCTCTACATCTTCTGGTGTTAAAGGCTCGAAATACAGCTTATCTGCAATATCGAAGTCTGTACTTACAGTCTCCGGGTTATTGTTGATGATAATGGTCTCATATCCTTCTTTGCTGAAGGCCCAGGTACTGTGTACAGAACAGAAGTCAAACTCGATTCCCTGTCCAATACGGATCGGACCGGAACCAAGAACCAGGACTTTCTTTCTTCCTTCTGTCTTTTCAGCCTCATTGAAGCTTCCAAAGCAGGAGTAATAATATGGTGTCTCTGCAGCAAACTCAGCTGCACAGGTATCAACCATTTTGTATGCAGCGCGGATGCCATTGTCATAACGCTGCTTCTTGATCTCTTCCTGAGGAATACCGGTAAGACGGGAAATTACATTATCAGGGAACTCAATGCGTTTTGCTTCTGCAAGGAGCTCTGTAGTAAGCTCTTTCTTTCCTTCGCCTACTGCCTTTAATTCTTTCTCCATTTCTACCAGGATAGCCAGCTTGTCAATAAACCAGATATCGATACGGGTGATCTCATGGATCAGCTCATATGGGAAGCCGCGGCGCAGAGCCTCTGCAATTCTCCAGATACGCATATCGTCTACGATCTCCAGCTCTTTTACCAGTCCTGTATAGGAAAGTCCGGTAAAGTCATAGGACATCAGGCAGTCTACATGCTGCTCCAGGGAACGGATCGCCTTCATCAGGGCGCCCTCAAAGTTGGTGCAGATACTCATGACCTCACCAGTTGCCTTCATCTGGGTTCCTAAGGCTCTCTTGGCGCTTATAAACTTATCAAATGGAAGTCTTGGCATCTTTACTACGCAGTAGTCAAGCATTGGCTCAAAACTTGCATAAGTTTTCTTTGTTACTGCATTTTTGATCTCATCCAGAGTATATCCTAAAGCGATCTTTGCAGCTACTTTTGCGATCGGATATCCAGTTGCCTTAGATGCCAGTGCGGAAGAACGGCTTACACGAGGATTTACCTCAATTACGCAGTATTCAAAGCTGTCTGGATTTAAAGCATACTGTACGTTGCAGCCGCCGGTGATGCCCAGTTCGCTGATGATATTTAATGCAGAAGTACGCAGCATCTGGTACTCTTTATCCCCTAATGTCTGGGAAGGAGCCACAACAATACTGTCACCTGTATGAACGCCAACCGGGTCCAGGTTTTCCATGTTGCAGACGGTGATCACGTTTCCTGCACCGTCACGCATTACTTCGTATTCGATCTCTTTCCAGCCTGCGATGCAGCGCTCTACTAAAACCTGTCCTACACGGGATAAACGGAGACCATTTTCCAGGATCTCAGCACACTGCTCCGGATTCTGTGCAATACCGCCGCCGGAACCGCCCAGTGTATAAGCAGGACGAAGAACTACCGGGTAACCGATCTGTGCTGCTACTTCCAGACCATGTTTTACATCTTCTACAATGTCAGAAGGTGCAACCGGCTCACCGATCTTTTCCATGGTCTCCTTGAACATTTCACGGTCTTCTGCTTTTTTAATGGTAAGAGCAGTGGTACCGATGAGGCGCACATTGTGCTTCTCTAAGAATCCTGCGTCTTCCAGTTCCATTGCAAGGTTTAATCCGGCCTGTCCGCCAAGGGTTGGCAGAATGCTGTCCGGCTTTTCTTTTAAGATCAGCTGTTCTACTACTTCTACGGTTAATGGCTCAATGTATACACGGTCTGCAATGTCCTTGTCGGTCATGATGGTAGCCGGGTTGGAGTTTAAAAGGACAACTTCGATCCCTTCTTCTTTTAAAGAACGGCAGGCCTGTGTACCTGCATAGTCAAATTCTGCTGCCTGTCCGATTACGATCGGGCCGGAGCCTAAAACCAGTACTTTTTTAATTTCAGGATTCTTTGGCATCAGTCATTTACCTCCATCATTTTAAGGAAACGGTCAAATAAGTATCCGGAGTCCTGTGGTCCAGGGCATGCTTCCGGGTGATACTGTACCGTGAAAATGTTCTTTCCTGTGTATTTTAAACCTTCGTTGGTTCCGTCATTTACATTGACAAATGCAGGAACTGCGATCTCAGGCTTTACAGTGTTGGTATCTACTGCGTAACCATGGTTCTGGGAAGAAATGTAAACTCTTCCGGTCTCCAGATCTTTTACAGGATGATTTCCGCCTCTGTGGCCGTATTTTAATTTGTAGGTATCCATACCGTTTGCCAGTGCCATTAACTGATGTCCCAGGCAGATTGCAAAGATCGGTACATTGGAGTCATACATTTTTTTGATCTCTTTGATGATCTCAACATTTTCCTTTGGATCACCAGGGCCATTGGAAAGCATGATGCCGTCCGGATTTGCTGCCAGCACTTCTTCTGCAGGTGTATCTGCCGGATATACGGTAACTTCGCAGCCTCTTTCATTTAAGGAACGGGCAATGTTCTTCTTTGCGCCGAAATCCATTAAAGCTACTTTCTTTCCATTTCCTGGAAGAACGTATTTTTCTTTGGTTGTAGTAGCCATAACAACACCGGCTACTGTATAGGCTTTCATACGGCTGATAGGCTCAGACAGGTCTGAATACTCTTTTGTCGTGATCATACCGTTCATTGTACCTTTTTCTCTTAATAACTTTGTGAGGGCTCTTGTATCGATACCACAGATACCAGGAATATCATTTTCTTCTAAGAAATTCTGAATTGTGTCTTCGCAACGGAAGTTGCTTGGGATCCTTGATAATTCTCTTACAATATAACCATCTGGCCAGGGCTTTAAAGACTCCATATCCTGACGACAGATTCCATAATTACCGATCAGAGGATAGGTCATAACAACGGCCTGTCCTGCGTATGACGGATCAGTTAATACTTCCAGATAACCGGTCATAGATGTGTTAAAAACGATCTCGCTGATCACTTCACGCTGGGAACCAATACTGGTACCAGTGAACACAGTGCCGTCTTCCAATATAAGGTATGCTTTCATAGGGGGAATACCTGTCCTTTCTTATGTTGTGTAGGGGGAGATTTACAAGCAAGCTTGACATCCGATTGCGCTTCCAAATGTGTGCGCTGCTATAGACCTCAGCCCAAATTGATAGCATTATAATATACCTTGCATAAATTTTCAATGGATTTGAAGACTAAATTTTTTTGCCTTATACTAATCTTTTTTGGCATCAAACTTGCTAGGCAGATTTATGGCAAAAGAGCGGGGCCAATCGTCCCCGCCCTCCATGTTTAAACCGTTTTTTCAGATAATTTTTTATTCTTCATCCTGAGAAATGGTTTCTGCCTCTTCTGAAGAAGTATCCTCTGTGGTTTCATCTGCGTCCAGAACTTCCGGTGCATCTTCTTCCTCATCCTCTTTTGAATCTGCATCTTCTGTTTCTTCAGGATCCTCCTCTTCTGCAGATTTATCCTCTTCGTCAGAGTTTTCCTCTTCTTTTACATCTTCTGCTGCATCGGATCTATCTTCATTGGACTTATCTTCAAGCTCATTTTCAGACTTATCCTCAGCCTCTTCTTTGTCTTCTGTCTCAGGATCTTCTGCCGGGATCACAGTCTCTGTTTCCTTTTTCTCCTGGCTGTTTTCCTGCTCATCTTCTTTCACTTTTGACAAAAGTTCTGCAGCAACTTCTTCCTCTGTCTTTTCGTCTTCCTCATCAAATTCGCTGTTTACGGTCTCAAAGCCCTGGAACTTCTTGTTCAGTTTCTCAAGAGTATCCAGTTCCAGCTCCTCAAGTTCTGCCTCTGTTACGTCCAGAGTACCCCAGCTTGCAGAAGAATTATACTGAACTGCATAAATAGTTCCTGAAAGCTTCGGAGCTCCTTTGATAGTCAGAGTGAACTCTCCTGAAACAGTTCCTGATGAAGTACGTCCATAGGAAGAACTTAAAGCTGCATTTCCCTCTGTAGCGTCAACCGTAACTGTAAAATCACCATTTAATTCAGACTTGCCCTTTGTTCCTGCAAACTGAAGCTGTGCTTCTTTCTCTGCAAGGACTTCTACATCACCTTCCATTGTGCTGCCAGCTGCGCCTGTTCCATATACATAGAACTTGCCTGATGATAGAGTGATATAGCAGGTGTTATCTTCTCCCTTTGCCTGCGCTGTTCCAGATGCAGACCCGGCATAAATGTCTTTTGTAGAAGAGCAGGTTACATTTTCTCCTGCTGTGAAATTATAGCCGTTTGCATAAGTGGTTGCATTCCAGCTGACATCGGATATGGTCAGGTCACCATTTAAGTTTAATGGCTTGGTTGACTTGATCAGATAAGGGCCTTTTTCACCTGACTGGATAGAAATAGAAGCTTCCGGCATTGTCACTTCGTCTGTAAGCTCTACATCATCATTTAAAATAAGTGTATCACCGTCCTGTGCTGCAGCCAGGGCCTTTTCAAAGCTTGTATAAGCCTGATCCCCGATCACAACTGCATCTTCCACTGGTTTCTTGCTGTATACAAACTGGATCTTGGAAGTTTTCAGCCAGGTTTCACCGTCATCTGTGGTCGTTGCTGCCCAGAGATATTTAGAGCCGCCCTTTTCGTTATCAAATAAAACAGACACGGGTCCTTCGTATTTTGTCCAGGTATCCTTATCCGGTTTTACAGTAGAGGAAGTATCTGTTATGTAATAATAGATCTCTGTGCCTTCTGCCAGGCAGCTGATGGTTGCCACCGGCTTCTCCTCATATTCATAGGTTCCATATCTTGTACTGGAAGTTCCCTTTACCGGGTCTACTGTAAATACAGGAGTTGCGCTGATTGCCTTTTTAATAGCTGCCCCCACAGCAGAAAGTACTTCCTTCTTGCCTTCTTCCTCATACTGCGACAGTATTTCAATATCTGCTGACTGCTCATAATATACATGCGCCAGCAGCTCTGTAAGGAATTCACTGTATTTTTCCTGTGATGCCTCATCTAACTGAATTGATGAGATATAACCGGAATAATTTACATCAACAGATGCTGTAATTCCATCCACTTCTGCTGAATAACTTCCACGCTCTAATACAGCCGGTCCTTTCTTCATAAAGCAGCACCATACAGTCACTACCTTGCTGCGGTTTCCTTCTTCATCAAAGGCTGCAAAACGTACTTCTTTGAATTCCGGAGTATTGCTGTAAAATGATACAGAATTGGTTTCCGCCTTTGTACTGGAGACATCCGGATCTGTTCCATCCTCTGTGTAGCGGACAGTTGTATTCTCTGCCTTATCAATGCTCATATAAATCGTAGAACTTGGGCTGCTGTAAAATCTATATCTGCTGGTGATCTTTGGAGCGAGAACTTCTTCATCACTTGACTCTACCGGCTCACCCTGAAGTGCCTGGATCGCAGCATATTTCATCACATCTGTGGAAATAGTCGCACGGCTTACTGCGTCTGCAGCATATTCATCGCCTCCACCTGGGGTGGTCTTTGCATTGATCAGATCAGACAGGTCTTTGCCGGCAAATTTCGTTGAAATACCTGTAAAGCTGCTGCTGCTTGGGAAAAGGTAACCCCAGTATACTTCATCCTGAAGAGCTACCGGTACAGTTCCGTTATCAACGATCTTGGCTATTTTTCCGTTTACAACGGTAATACGGATCTTGCCTTCATATGGTTTATTGGTCTTGGATGTGATCATTCCACTTGCTTCATAGACTTTTATACCTTTTTCCTGTACTTCCGGAATCTGGATAAAGGAAAGTTCTTTTTCTGTCACATCAGATGCCTGACCATCTTTTACTGCCACTGCCTTTAATATCATAGTGCCCGTTGCATTTTCCGCTGCTGAAACGGAAACAGCTGTTTCTGCTCCGGTTCCTTCTGCAACAAATGCCTGGGAGTTTCCTGCCGGATCACTTCCATCTGTTGTATAACGGATCTGTGTGCCTTCCGGTGCTGTGATCAGCAGGTCTGCCGGCTCTGCTGCGCTGAAAACAAAACGGGTCCTCTGATCTGCAGTTTTTATAGCAGGTGCATCTGGCTTTTCTGTTGGATCTTCACTTTGAAGCGCTTTCTTTACAGCTGCCTTAATAGCGTTGGAAGAGATCGTTGCTCCTGATACAGCTTCGACCTGATCTACTTCTTCTATTGTCTTTGCTCCCTCTTCACCGCCAAATTCTTCAAATAACTCCAGAGCATCTTCCCAGAATGATGAATTTCTTTTTCCCGGCTCAGTTCCGTCATCTTCTACGGAAATGATATTTCCATCTTTATCTACAGTTACTTTAACCTTAACCTGATAAGTGCCGCTTACACTTCCATATTCATTGCTTGCTACCTCTGCTTCTCCTGTCAGGATCTTTGTTTCTTCTGGCTTATCATCTGGTTTGTCTGTGTTACCGGAGTCATCTTTTCCGGAGTCTCCGCCATTTCCAGTATCATCTTTTCCAGAGTCATCCTTGCCGGTATCATCTTTTCCAGAATCATCCTTGCCGGTGTCATCTTTTCCAGAATCATCCTTGCCAGAATCATCTTTGCCAGTGTCATCCTTGCCGGTGTCATCCTTGCCAGTGTCATCCTTACCGGAATTACTGCTATTGCCTGAGTTATCTGAGCTGCCAGAGTTTCCTGAACTGCTGGAACTACTATGGCTACTTCCGCCGCCTGATCCTGAAGATCTGGTTACCGTCGTGGTTGATTTCTGGATCGTAGTAAAGTCAGACTCGCTGCGGGTCTTAACATTTCCATTTTCATCTACCCACTGTCCCTGATCATTTACAGAAAATCCATCCGGTGTAACTGTGTTTACATACAGAACTCCTGCATCTTCATTTTCTGAGAAGTAATAACATTTGCCATCGATCCACTTCCAGCCGGTGACCATGGTTCCTTCTGTCTTTTCACCTGACTTGTTATTGAAGAAATACCATTTTCCCTGCTCATCCTGATACCAGCCGGTATGCATCTTTCCTTCTGTTTTTCCCTGCTGGGTCTCAAAATAATACCGGGATCCGTTGATCTGTTTCCAGCCAGTGACCATTTTCCCGTCTGATGGATCCATATAGTACCATCCAGAAGATGTAAGGACCCAGCCTGCATATGCGTTCTGCTCAGGATCACAGAATCTCCACGCTCCATCTTCCTGTTTCCAGTCTCCTGGTGTCAGGGGTGCGCCATAACCTGCCAGGCTTGTCTGAGCTGCCAATGCCGCGGATACGATCAGTACAGCTGTCTGTTTTTTCAGATTTTTCCTCATATGATTCCTCCTGCAAATACAGGGCTTCCGGAATTTTTTTCCAAAAGCCCTGTATAAAATTACTATTCTTTTATCGCAGTTTGATTATTCGCCATCTTTAGAAAGAGTTTCTGTCTCTTCTACAGCGGTGCCTTCTGTGGACTCTCCTACTTTCGGAACCTCAGGTGCATCTTCCTTATCATCAGAAGCTGCATCTTCTGTAGAATCCTCAGTTTCTTCAGACTTATCCTCTTCTGCTACATCCTCTGCAGGATCCTCAGTTTCCTCGGACTTGTCTTCTGCTTCCTCAGTATCTTCCTTCTCTTCGGTATCCTGATCATCTGCTGCGTCAGCATCCTCATTTTCTTCATCAGAAGAAGGATCATCTGCCTTTTCTTCCTCTTTTACTTCATTTTCAGGATCTTTCGGATCAGAAACCTCTGAGTCAGAAACTTCTTCTGCCTTGTCAGCTGCAGGAACTTCTTCTGCTTCCTTTTCTTCTGTGTCGAAGTTAAAGCTGATGACGATCTCTCTTCCGTCTGCAAAGATTACTGTAAATGTATCATCTACAACAGTTGCTTCGTTCTCCAGTTCGTTGCCTTCTTCATCTACAACAACTACTGTAAATTCATTCCAGTCTTTCTCGTACTTAGGATCCAGAGCTGCATCCAGGATCTCAAGGCTTCCCAGTGCATCTAACTCATCTGCATCTACTTCTACGGTCTTTACAACTTCTTCGTTCTTGTAGAACTTAACTTCTGCAGGAGCAGCGGAAATATTGATTGCTGCCAGCTGTGTATCAATATCTGCACCCAGAGCATTTGCTACTGCCTTCTTTACTGCTGTAAGTGAATATGTAGCACCACTCTTGATATCTACATCCACATCACTGATCGTATCCTTGGTTGCATCCTTAAAGATATCAAATTTTTTCTTTGCTCTCTTCCAGAATGAATCATTTCCATCTGTGTCTGTATCATTATCTTCTACAGATACAACTTCGCCTCTGGAATTTACAGTTACTTTTACTTTTGCAGTATACTCAAAGTCTTCTACTTCTGCGCTGGCTTCAATTTCCACATCTGGTCCATAATCTTTGCCAACATCTGTTGCTTCTACATCCGGATATCCATTAGCCTTGATCTCCAGTTTGTAATTGTCCTCTGCTCCCTCTGCAAATACTGCTGAAGGTTTTCCATGAGTACCTGCCTTTACATCAAAATTGATAGATCCATCTTCATTGATAAGCTCTGTTCCCTTGACTCCTGCTACTGTATTTCCATCCACAATAACAGTGGAAACAGCATTACGGTAAGCATCTAATTCATCTTCGTCTATTACGATCTTATTTCCTTTGATCGTAACGCTCTCAACGGAACTGGATAATACAAAATCTTTCTCAAAGGATGCATACTTACCGCTTTGGTCGCTTACATTTAAAGTATAGCTTCCTGCTGCTATGCCGTCTGTCCAGGTGATCGTATCATTATCTACCTTAAATTCAGAGACCTCTTCACCATTAGCATCTGTTACAACATATTCCGGAACATAACCCTCAGGAAGAGTTTCCAGTCCATTGATCTTTGCTTCCTTGCTGCTTGCCTTAACCTCCGGCACTTCAATAACCGGTTCAAATTTTACCGGTACATATACCTTTTCTTCAAATGAAATCTCTATCATACCTTCGTTGGTATAATAAGTAGCACCCGTAAGATGCTTGCCCATCATGGACTTATAATGATCCGGTGCTAACGGGCAGCCGTGAACGGTTTCTGTAAATCCACTTGCCCAGGCAATATTTGTCTTGCGCCAGATATTTTCCAGATGACGCATACCATAGTCACTGCCTTCTTCTGTATGCAGTACTACTCCATATACGGTTGTACTATCCTCAGATAAAGAATCCGGAAGTCCTGACATAGATAACTGATAATCACCATATGAGCTGTCTGTTAATAAGCGGGTAGTTACATTATCCGCATCTTCTTTTGCACCCTTTACTTCGCTGAAAGTCAGTTCACCATCGGAAACTGTCAGTTCTTTATAATAGGAAGGAGTTTCACTTAATTCATAATAAGCAAAGTTTTCATTCTCAAATAAAGCATCTTTTCCTGTATAAGTTGTAGTATTGGTCTGTCCACGATTTGTTACAGTGATCGTTACAGAGTCCTCATCTGTTACTTTCTTAAGACCTGCAAGTTCTGCAGCATCTGATACTTTTACAGGGAATGTAATACCGCTTATATCACTTCCATCTGAATTTACATGATAAGAACCGCCAACCAGGCTTCCCGTTCTAGGTTTAGCATGAGTTGCAGAAGAAACGGCATCTACATCTTCATCATTTCCATTTATCTCACTATCATAAAAGTCTGCATAAGGAATGTTCATCAGTACATATACAGTGCTGAACTTAACGGTAAACGGAACAGAGATAGACGCATATTTTCCACTTGGATCTGTAAATACCAGCTTATAAGTTCCTGCTGCCAGATCTTCTGTCCAACTGATCTTTTTATTAACTGTATCTACTGTAATTCCTTCTACTTCCTGATCATCAGCATCCGTTACTGTAATCTGTGCATTTGCAAACGGCTCTGTTCCTGCATATGTGGTTTCTGTTGCATTCACTTCCGGAGCAGTTACTGTAATATCGTAATTCTGTTTAATCGGTACATATTTCTCATTCTGAAGAGTGATCTCAATAATTCCCTGATCGGTATATACAGTAAGACCGGTTAAGCTGCGTCCCATCATATCTGCATAAGGCTCATAAGAAAGTTCTGCCCCTTTAACAGTTGTCTGGAAACCATCACCGCTTCCTGTTGCCCAAGCGATCTCAAAATTATTTTTCTTATGATGGAAAATATTCTCCTGATAACGCAGGCCATAATCTTTACTTATACCATTTAAAGAAGTATGGAGAACAGCACCATATACAACTGTATTGGTATCTCTTAAAATGCAGTCATCTGGCAGATCACTGAAACGCATTTCGTAATCTCCATGCATATTGTGATTACCTTCTAACAGTGTCATGCTTACATTTGCATCAGAAGTATATTCTTTTACTTCTTTTTCATTTACATTCTTTCCAAAGGAAACATTACCATTTTCAACTGTTGCTTCTTTATAATAAGATGGCTCCTGGTCCAGTACATAATATGCATGATCTGCATTTCCATACAAGTCATCTTCGTTGTTAGCCTTTGTAAAGGACTCAAGTGCTTTCTCATTGATCTTTACAGGATAGGTAACGCCGCTTATAACGCTTCCATCCAGTTCTGTATGGTAGGTTCCTGCTGTCATACTCTTATTTAAAGGCTTTTTCTTTGTTGCAGAAGATACTGCATCTGCCTCAATAGTATTGTTCTCTGACTCATTTGCATAGAACTCAGCATATGGAATGTTCATCAGTACATACTGATAACGGATCGGCGCTGTTACCGTTCCGTCAACCTGTGGATAACCTGTTGCTGTAATGGAAATGTTGGTATTTTTTTCACTTTCAAAGATATATTTACCATTTGCTTTTGCAGACAGATCAATGGTACCGTCATCTTTGATGATCTTAACAGCTCCTCTTCCGGTCGCTGCATAGGTAGTATCTCCTACCTTCACGGCTGTAATCGATTTTACATATGCTTTAACCTGATTTTCACTTACATTTTCTGTTGCAGCCAGCTGATAGCTTCCATCTTCATTTGCCTGAACCTGAACCGGAACATTGCTTGTGCTTAAAACAAAAGAAACTTCTACAGATGCATATTTTCCGGACTGATCTTCAATCTTCAAAGTATACTTTCCTGCAACCGGGCTGCCGGTCCATGTCATCTTTCCATTTACTACTGTAAACATGACACTGTCATCATTGTCCTGTCCGGAAACAGTATATCTTGCGTCATAGTCCACAGGAAGGGCATCCAGTCCATTTACAGCTACATCAATATCATCTGTTTTTGCGCCTTCTGCTACAGAGATTTCCTGTTCAAATTTTACAGGTACATACACAGCATTTGTAAATGTGATCTCCATTGTTCCTTCACTGGTATAATATGTAACACCTGTAATGTTCTGTCCCATCATAGACTCATAGTGATATGGTGACAGTTCATTGCCATGAGTTGTCTCTGTAAAACCGCTTGCCCAGGCAATATTGGTCTTACGCCAGATATTTTCCAGATGACGCATACCATAATCAGTACCTTCTTTTGTATGGATCACTACGCCATATACAGTTGTGCTGTCATTAGACAGAGACTCCGGAAGTCCGGTCATATACAGCTGATAATCGCCATAAGAGCTGCTGGCTGATACAGTTGCACTTACACCGCTTACATTTTTAGCCGTACCCTTTACTTCGCTGAATGTCAGTACAGCACCGGAAACTGTCAGTTCTTTGTAATAGGAAGGAACCTCATTTAATTCATAGTAAGCAAAATCCTCGTTTTCAAATAAAGCATCTTTTCCTTTGTAAGTTGTAGTGTTTGTCTGTCCACGGTTTGTAACAGTAATATCTACAGAGTCTTCATCCGTTACTTTCTTAAAACTTGAAAGATCGGTTCCTTTCTTTACTCTTACAGGGAATGTAACGCCGCGAATCTCGCTTCCTTCTGGGTCTTCATGATAGGAACCACCAACCAGGCTTCCTGTTCTTGTTTTATTTAAAGTTGCAGAAGAAACGGCATCTACATCCTCATCGTTTCCTTTTACTTCACTGTCATAAAAGTCTGCATAAGGAATGTTCATCAACAGATACTGATATTCTTCTGTTACATCTGGAGTATCCGGGGTTGATGGGGTGTCTGGAGTAGATGGGGTATCCGGAGTGGACGGTGTAGCAGGCGTAGTAGAACCGGAGTCACTGTCGGAACCTGAACTGGAGCCGGAACCTGATCCGGAACTCTTGGAAGTAACCGTGGTTGTACTGTTTGCTTTCGTGCGGTATCCGCCAGACTGACGGTACTGTGCAACGCCGTCTTCATTTACCCACTGACCATCTGCATTTACTTTGTAGCCGTCTGGTGTAGTAGTGTTGGCTGCCATTTTTGCTCCTTTTCCAGCTTCTGTACGGGCAAAATAATAGCAATAGCCGTCGATCCAATTCCATCCTGTGACAGCGCTTCCTTCTTCATGAGTATCTGTGGTATTATCGAAGAAATACCAGTCTCCCTGTGGTGACTGATACCAGCCTACCTTCATCTGGCCTTCGATCCCCTCATTTGCCGGAGTAAAATAATAATCCAGACCATTGATATTCTTCCAGCCTGTTACCAGACTTCCGTCTTCCATATTCAGATAATACCAGCCTGACGCTGTGTGGATCCAGCCTGTATATGGCTGACGGTCACGATTTAAAAACTTCCATCCGGCACTGGTCTGTTCCCAGCTTCCTTCTGTTAAAGCTGCAGCCTGTACAGACAGTCCTGACTGAGCTGCAACGATGGTAGACAGCAGAAATACGGCTGCTTTTTTCGTAATATTCTTTTTCATAGGTTCCTCCATTCCCCGGCATAAAAACATGCCTGTTATAGTTAGTTATTACTAACTTTCTTATAAAAAATAAACTTTTTATTAATACAAGTCAATCTTTCGTCCCCATTCCTGCCCCTCTTTATTGTTGTTTTTTTCTCATTAGAAAGTTGTTGAAAAAAAAAGTCAGATTTTCCTGTTTTTAAAGACTCCAAAAGTATCTGTCCCTGCAAAGTAATGAATTGACAACCATTTTGCTCAATGTTAAGATGTGACACAGAGAGATTAGCATTTGCTAATCTTTGTTAAATCTATGATTTAGATGTAATTAACATACTGATATGAGGTGCAACCTGTGAAAAAACGAAATCTGATCCTGCTTACAACTGTCTGCCTGGCTTTATCGGCCTGCCATCCTGCTTCTGCTCCCTCTTCCGGCTCCAAAACTTCTGTTTCTGAAGCTTCCGGTTCAAAACAGGAGGAAAGCAAAGATCTGGCAGCAGACGAAAGCCTTTCCCGCGAGCTTTATGCTATGGATACCGTTATGAACCTGACTGCCTATGGTCCCAACGCCTCTGCTGCCTTAGAGGCTTCTGTCTCTGAGATCAACCGCCTGGACAGTCTGTTATCCATTTCCAGTGAAAAGGGAGAGATCTACCGGATCAATGCAGATAAAGAAGGAACTGTTTCAGAAGATGTAAATGCTCTTCTTAGTCGTTCCCTGGAACTTTCCCAGATGACAGACGGATTGTTTGACTGTACCATTGAACCGGTTATGGAAGCCTGGGGCTTTACCACCCAGAATTTCCGTATCCCTTCTGAAGAAGAACTGGAGGAACTTTTATCCCACGTGGATTATAAACAGGTAGATCTGGAAAATTCTACGGTAACCATTCCCGAAGATGTCCGCCTGGATCTTGGAGGTATTGCCAAAGGTTTTACTTCTTCCCGTGTAATGGATATTTTCCGTGAAAATGGTGTTACCAGCGGCATTATCTCCCTTGGTGGAAACGTACAGGCTTTAGGACACAAACCGGACGGAAATATGTGGCGCGTAGGCATTCAGGATCCACATGATCTGAACTCTACCTTTGCTGTAGTAGAAGTAGCTGACCAGGCAGTGATCACCTCAGGCGGCTATCAGCGCTATTTTGAGGAAAATGGACAGACCTACCACCATATCATTGACCCACGGACCGGATATCCTGCTGAAAACGGACTGATCTCCGTTACCATTATCAGCGCTGACGGAACTCTGGCAGATGCCCTTTCCACCTCTCTTTTTATCATGGGGCCGGAAGAGGCTTCCAGTTTCTGGAAAAAACACAGAGACACCTTTGATGCGATCATGATGAAAGAGGATGGTACTGTTATGGTAACCGCCGGTCTTGCAGACCACTGCAGCGTTACTACTGGCGGAAATGTTGAGGTGATACAGGAATGAAAATGAACCCATCCCGTAAAAAGACTCTTATTCTGGTCATTGTCCTTTTGCTTTGTGCCGCTTTTGCCAGTTTTTGGACAGCCCGGCAAAACCGGCAAAACGACGCTGCAGTTGCAGTCATCACCTATCAGGGTAAAGACATCCGCACCGTAGATTTAAGTACGGTAAAGGAAACGGAAACCTTTACCCTTGGAGAACCTGGAGAACAGAATACCATCCAGATCTCCCCAAAAGGGATCGGTGTGATTGAAGCAGACTGCAGAGACCAGATCTGCGTCAAACAGGGGATCCACTCCCATGGGCCGGAACCCATCGTTTGCCTGCCTCATAAACTGAGCATCCGTTTTATCTCTTCTAATACAGATAATTCCCTGGATGCAGTGACCGGACGGTAAAAATATCATAAAGAAACCGGAAACTTAACAGAACATCCTGAAATGGAATTTGTACAGCTGCAGATCAACTACGCTGACTGGGAAAATCCGGCTGTTCAGTCCAGAAGATGTTATGAAGTAGCAAGAAAACACGGAAAACCTGTGATCATCATGGAACCTGTAAAAGGCGGAATGTTGGCAAATCCTCCGGAGTCTGTTGCAAATATCTTAAAGGCTGCTGAACCTGACTCTTCCGTAGCATCCTGGGCTGTACGTTTTGCTGCCAACCTGGAAGGTGTGATCACTGTCCTTTCCGGTATGAGCAATGTAGAACAGATGGCTGACAACCTTTCTTATATGAAGAGTTTCACCGGCTTAACTGACGCTCAGAAGGATACCCTTAAAAAGGCTCAGGAAGAATTAGCCCGCATCCCTCTGATCCCATGTACTACCTGTAACTACTGCGCAAAAGTCTGTCCAATGGATATCGGTATCTCCGGCTCCTTCACTGCTATGAACTACCTGACCCTGTACAAAGATAAGGGAATGGCAGCTCATCAGGAACAGTGGCTGGTAGGCGGTCATAGACGCAAAGCTGCTGACCAGTGTATTAAGTGTGGTAAATGCGAGTCTGTATGCCCGCAGCACATTGCCATCAGAAAGAACCTGGAAGTCGTTGCAGAAAATCTGTTAGCGAAATAAAGATCTGTTTCCAACGGAGCTGTCACCTGGCGGTGACGTATTCCTAATATAACAAACAACATAGCAAAAAGCCATTTCCCTGGTTTTACTTTCAAACCCGGAAACGGCTTTTTAGTTTAAACTTTGATCTGAAATTCTGATCAGGATCTTTATTTAAAAATTCTCAAGAAACTCTGCTACACTCTTTACGATCTGCGTTGCCTCTTTTTTGATTTCGGGATCTGCTACATCCGGAACTGCTCCCTGGTAGGCCCGTACCATTCCCAGATCATTGACACTGTCTCCAATACAACGGATCTTTTCGATCTGCGGAAAATGTTCTTTCAGCCATTTTACAGCAACTGCCTTATCTACACCTCTGGCTACAATATCACCATTCCACAGATTTGCATAGGCAGAAACTTCCGGAAAACGCTCTTCAATGTCTTTACAAAGATCTTTTATATGCTTCAGGTCCAGATTTCTTCTGTGGATCTGTACAATATTATCCAGACTTTCCAACTGATCGGCTGTGATCGTTCCGCCATCACAAGCTTTCTGGGTACTGGTCCCTTTTTCAGAAAGGAGGCATACTTTCCGGTCTGTAAGGGATACACCGCTTCCATCATCATTTATACTTTGCAGATAGCGCAATACTGCTAATGCCGTTTCCCTTGGGATCAGCTTTGTAAACAGAGTCTTTCCATCCCTGTCTGCGATCATGGCACCATTATTTAAGATCCAAAAATCCGGCGAAAAGCCATAAGACTCAAAAATAGGCTTTATGGTCCCTAAATTCCTTCCTGTGGCGATCACAAAGAGATTTCCGGACTTCTGCCAGTTTAAAACCGCATTCTTATCCTCTTCACCGATCATCCGTTCCACATATAAGGTTCTGTCAAAATCACTGACTGCACATTTCATTCCCGTATTTCCTTTCCTCGACAGTAAACGCAGATCAGATCTAGGTTCTGATCCATGATAGTCAGATCTGCGTCCATTCCAGGCCGGATGCTGCCTTTGCAGTCATCTGCATGGATATAATGAGCCGGATTGAAGCTGGTCATCAACATGATATCGTAAAGCCCCACTTTTGTGTGATCTGCCATATTTTTCACCGACTGGGCATAACTCATCTCCACCTGTTTTACTGCCTGATAATCCCTTGGATCGATCCATTCTTTCTTTCCGTCATAGTGCTCTAAGCACACCTGATCCCGGTCTTTTACAAACCGGATCTTTCTTACGTAATGATCAAAACAGCTTTGGGTCTGGGCAAGACCACAGCAGTCTGTTGTCAGCACAATACGGCTGCTTCCCTTGATCCTGTAAGCCAGCTCAAAAGCTTCATGGGACACCGTCATTCCTGTCTGCTTTGCAAACTCACAGATCATATCATCAAAATACAAAGCTGCTCCTGCAGTTCCAAGTTCCCTGTGGTGAAATCCCTTCATTCCGCTGAATGTGTGGGTAAATCCCCCAAGACCATAGGCCCGCATTTTCTTGATCTCTTCAAAAGTAGCTGCACTGTGTCCCACAGCTGTCTGGATCTGGTGTTCCTGGCAAAATCTAAGAACAGCATCTGCTCCCGGCCGTTCCGGCGCTATGGTCATATGGCGGCACAGTTTTTTATTTTTAAAGGTATTATAAAGGTCCTCCATCACTGTCACATCCGGAAGCAGACAACATTCTTCTTTCTGCATTCCCTTGTATACAGGATTGATAAATGGTCCTTCCAGATGAACCCCTAAAAGCTGCGCTCCCTCAGGATCTTCTTCGCTGACCTGATCAGCAGCCCGGATACAGGTCTTGATCTCCTCAATGGGATCTGCCCCTGTGGTTCCCAGATAAGAAGTAACACCTGCAAAAGGCAGGGTACGGCACATCTCCCGAAGAGACTGGGATGTTTTCTCAAACCAGAAAGAACCGGTAGCCCAGCCGTGAACATGGATATCAATAAATCCGGGGAAAATGATCTTGTCGGAATAATCTTTATATTCTCCCTGCCATTTTTCATAAAGCCCTTTTATCTTCCCATTTTCCAGTTCCAGGAACCCTTCAAAGATCCCGTGTTCCAGTACAATATAGTTTGAATAAAGAACCATGTCACTCCATTCTGTATCAGGTAAGATACCAGTAATCTTTGTTGGCTTCCATCAGGTCATCCAAAACTGCTCCTGCCTTGGAAGGATCGATTACAGATCGATTTAAGATCAGGGCTTTCAGGGCTTTCGTATAACTCTTTTCCCGGAATGCTTCTACTGTCAGCTGTTCATAAGCATACTGTCCTTCCATCAGTCCCTTATAATAAGGATCGATGTCACCATAAGGATAGCCCTTTGCACCATCTTTTCCAATAGTTCCCGCTACTTCTATGATCGCCCTGCTTTCAAAGTTGGGGATGATCCCTTCATTGCGCACCAGGACTACAAATTCATTGTTCAGGTCATAGGCAATGGACTCTGCCACTTCCACCATCAGATTTCCAAACACACTGTTTGTAAGCATTTCTGACGGATCCATGGTATCTCTGCCTACTGCCTTTGCGCAGGTTTCAAATACATCCTTTTCCCTGGAGTCTTTTGCTTCATCTGCACGGGTATAGTTAGGATCACTTTCTTTTACGATCTCATCCGGGAACATGTAATACTGAAGATAGGTAGTTGGAACGTACTCATCCAGATACTGCATATATTTATTTACACGGACATAGGTCTCCAGCCAGGATTTGGATCTCTGCTCTGCATTATAAGGCTTAAATTCATGATCGCGCAGATAGGTCCTTAACTGGTCAAAATAATTCTTTCCGTCTGTTCCATACAGGTCTGTAAACCATCCAAAATGGTTTAAACCAAAATATTTAGCCCTTAAGATCTCCTGAGGCACTCCCAGGATCTTTGCAAAGCTTTTCATCATGGAAAATGGCTGATCGCAGAGATTTAAGATCCGCTTATCATCCGGGAACATCTGGTCCAGTCCCAAAGCCACGATAGCTGCCGGATTGGTATAGTTTAAGATCCAGGTATCCTTGGAATAAGAACGTACTTTTTCCACCATCTGTTTCATGGCTCCCAAAGAGCGCATTCCATAGGCAAATCCGCCCGGACCGCAGGTCTCCTGTCCGATCAGACCGTACTTAAGAGGAATTTTCTCATCCAGGGAGCGCATTTCTGTTTTTCCTACACGCATCTGGCAGAAAATAAAATCTGTATGGCTGTAGGCTTCATCCTCATCCGTTGTAAATACAACATCACACTCCGGGTAAAAACATTTTAATACCAGGCGGTCATAGGCCTCCATCTTTCCCATACGTTCCCCGTCAATATCATAAAAGATCATTTTAGATACCGGAAAACGTTCTTTATACTGCACCAGTGTTCCCACCAATGCAGGAACGCGGGCGCTTCCTGCTCCCGCAATAGTAATAATATGTGGTTTACGCATACTTCTCCTCCTGCTTATAGGTTCTCTTTGATCAGAACTTTAATATATCTTCTTCTCCCCTTGAGATCTGTGTATCCTTCTTTAACATTTTCACAGGTGTTCCGTCTGTGAAGATAACCGGTGTTACCAGTGATTTTCCGGCAGCACGTACCTCATCCAGATCAACAACTACCAGGGTATCTCCCTTCTTTACCATCTGGCCCTGTTTTACCTTAACGTCAAAGCCTTTGCCATTTAACTGGACTGTGTCCATTCCTACATGGATCAGGCACTCTAATCCGTCTTTTCTCTTTAAGCCAAAAGCATGTCCCGTAGGAAACGCAGCTGTTACTTCCCCGTCAAAAGGCGCACCGATCTCTCCGTCTGTCAGATCCACAGCAAATCCATCACCCAGCATTTTAGAAGAAAAGGCAGGATCTGCCACTTCTGTAATATTCATCAGTCTGCCTCCTGCCGGGGACACAAAATCTACTTTCTTTTTTCCAAATAATCCCATTTTTTCTCCTTCTATCCTGCCGGTCAGATCCGGCATTCCATCTTTATTCCTTTATCTTATTTCTTTATTTCTCTGTCATCATTTTTGCCTTGGCTTCCGCTTTATCTGCTAATTCCCTGGCAAGAACGCTGCAAATTCCTGTATAACTGGAAGGAGCGATCATTTTTTCCAGTTCTTCCTTTGTAAACATAGAAGATAAAACTTCATCATCTGACAGCACCTGAAGGTAATTCTTTCCTTCCAGCTCTGTTTTCATTGCCTTATCATAAAGAAGCTGATGGGCTGCGTCTTTTCCTAACTTTGCAGCTACATTCATCATCACGTATTCGCTGTTGTCCAGTCCCTCGTTGATATTGGCATTTTTCAGAAGTCTTTCTTTATTAACATATAAAGTACGGGTCAGTTCCTCTGCGCGAATGATCACTTCCGTAGCCAGTTCCATTCCCTCTTCCATCAGTCCGTCAAAAAGCATATAAGAACTGCTGTCTCCCTCAAACATGCGGACTCCGGAATAAAGTCCGGTTGCAGGAAGGGAATAAAGCTTCTGGGAATTGGCAATAATGCCCTTGGCTAACTTCGGGTTGATCTTCTGAGGCATGGTAGAGCTTCCAATGGTTCCAGGTGTAAATCCTTCATGGACTTCCCCGAATTCCTCAATGCCAGTGTAATACACTTCCTCTGCCATTTTATGGAAGGTATTGCATAAAAGGCACAGGTTCATCAGGTATTCCACCTTCATCTGGGTCATATTGCGGCTTGGAACTTCCATGGAACTCATGGAAAGCAGTTCTGCCACATCATCCTGGACTTTACGTCCTGTAAGGCCGGTAGCGTTAAAGCCGCCTACAGCACCGCCCATCATAACCGTAAAGATCCTTTTTTCTGCTTCTTCCAGCCTTTCAAGGCCTGTAAGCAGTTCACTGATCCATACAGACACCTTGTATCCATAGGTAATAGGAATGGCATGTTTTCCATGGGTCCTTCCGGGCATAACTGCATCTGCATTATCCCTTGCCAGGGCTGCCAGGTTCTTTAAAATATCAGCCAGAAAACTTTTATAGATCTCTGTTACCTGTCTGGTAATGTAAAGCTGGGAGGTCTGCTGGATATTCTGGGTAGTCACACCATAATGAACGTATTTCTTTCCCTCTCCCTTGCAGGCTTTTACCAGCACTTTCACAAATGGAACAAAACCATGTCCCACCTTTGCCTTGATCTTTTCCATTTCTTCCAGATCAAGGGTCTCAAAAGGAACAGACGCGATCTCTTCTGCTGCTTCTTTCGGGATAAAACCTTCTTTGGCCTGGGAAAGGGCAAGCGCCCCTTCCACTTTCAGCCAGGTTTTATATTTGTTCTCTTCGCTTAAAAGATATTTGATGCCTCTGTCATCCAGCTTGCTTTTTGAATCATATAAAGCTCTCATTTTTCACCTCTTATTTTTTCAGCAGGTCATCTACAGCATGGCGTACAAACTCTACATGAGGTCCAAATACTACATGGATATGCTTTTCTGACGGGAAGAAAATACCTGCACAGCCGGAGTCTTTGATCTTGACCTGATCTACCTTCTTCGGATCCTTCAGATCCACTCTCAGACGTGAAATACAGTTCTCAACATTTACAATGTTCTCTTTTCCGCCAAGTCCTTCTACTACAAGAGCTGCGATGGCTGGCCAGTTCTTTTCTTTTAACAGCTGGCTTGCTGATTCTTCTACTTCAAATTCCTCTCTTCCTGGAGTCTCCAGTCCGAATTTTACAATAAACCATTTGAATACAAAATAGAATACAACAAAGTTTACAGCACCTAACAGAACCAGGTAGATCCACTGTGTATGTTCGTACAGAAGTCCGAAAATACCAAAATCAAAAATAGTTCCGCGGATATAACCGATACAGATATGGAACAGCTGGTAAGGCAGCAGGCCAATACCACACATTACACAGTAAAGTACAAACAGTGCCGGTGAAATAAACAGGAAGGAGAATTCCAGAGGCTCTGTGATATTTCCTAAAAATGCAGTCAGGCAGCAGGTAAGGATAACACCCTTTGCGATCTTTTTGTTCTTAGCATAAGCAGTGTGATACATAGCAAGTCCGATGGCCGGAACACGGAACAGAGTGGTTAACATCTGGGCACCGCCAAGGTAGCTGGTTAATATTGGCATCAGCTGGCTCCAGTATTCGCTGTCAGGTCCTAAGTTAAACAGGATCTCATTGGTTGCATTTAAGATACCTACAAATTCCTGTCCATTGATCATATAAGTACCGCCTGCCTCTGTGAAACGTACCAGGGAAGCAAGTACATGGTGCAGACCAAATGGGATCAGTGCACGATTTAATGCATAATAAATAGCACTTCCAATGTATGGTGTTGTGAAGATGAAAGAAATGCTGATCAGGAAGCTGGTCAGTGCATTCCAGATGATCGGTACAACAAGGCCGATAGGGATCATGCAGGCAAATGTGATGATCGGGATGGATTTCTTTCCGCCGAAGAATGCAAATGCCAACGGAAGTTCCAAACGGTAAAACTTATCTGCAACCTTAGCAGCTACCAATCCGGCGATCAGACCACCCATAGCTTCGATCTTTAAAGTCTGAATTCCAAGAACTGTACCCTGTCCTACCTGTGCTGCAACAGCAGGATCAGCTAAAGTACCGGTTGCTTTTAAATATACGCTCATTACAACATTTAACGTCAGATAACCAACGGTTGCTGCAAATACAGCGATTCCTTTTTCCTTCTTTGCCATTCCCTGGGCAACACCCATAGCAAACAGAAGGGGAATATTGTTAAATACGATATTGGTGATCGTCTGCAAACTGGAAAAGATCAGCTTTACTATTTCATTTCCTAAAAATGGAAATTTTGCGATCATATAGGACTGTGTCATTGCACTGCAGATACCCATGACCATACCAATGGGTGCAAGAAGAGCGATAGGCAGCAGCAGAGAACGTCCGAAGGTCTGGATCCCATCCTTCCAACTTGATTTTGTCTTATTCATTCTGTTTTCCCTCCATACACGCACAAAACATTCTTTTGTGCATTATCTGTAATTTTCCTTTCATACAGAAGATATAACTTGTCACTTTTTATTCTCAGGCGCCTTGTGAACTATCCTCATTATGTCAGATTTACACAGACGCTTCAAGGCAAAAAATATCCAATATATTCTTGCATTTACTTACCTTTATTTTATAATGGTATTAAGATTACGTACCTGCAAAAACATGGGAATATACTCTGGGAGGAATGAAATGAGTTTAAGTTATAATGACCTGACCCTGCTGCGCTACATCCAGAAACGGCAGATGATCCCCTTAAGCAAAACAGCCCTGCATTTTCAGAAAAATGAAAGCTCCATCCGCCGTACCATTGAACAGATCAATCTTTACTCCAGTGAACCTATGGTCCGGATCGAAAAAAGTATCTGCTACAGCTGCATCAGCTATGAAGACCTGGTTTCCTTTATCCGCAACCTGGACCAAAAGGATTATCTCAGCTCCTCTGATGAACGGATCCGGGTAATGATCACTGCCATCTTTTTTCAAAATTATGTAAACTCATCCAAGCTTTATGAACAATGGGGACTTTCCCTTACTACGAAAAAACAGGACACAGCACTGCTGCGGCAATTTTTAACGCGCTATGGCCTGGAACTGGTGACAAAAAAGAAAAAAGGGCTTTCTATTCAGGGCGATGAGCTCCAGCTGCGTTTTCTGGTCATTGACATCCTCCATCCTCTGTTTGAATTTACATCAGAAAATAAGGTACTTGCCCGTTTTGCAAATACGCCTCTGGAGAAGCAGACCTAT
>OGIZ01000373.1_pt1 | contig 31291 bp, 19 predicted proteins | sample 1571911 | NCBI WGS metagenome assembly OGIZ01 (sample SAMEA2582108, study PRJEB24529) | metagenome | biome: Human gut stool | place: China | collected 2011 | reverse complement strand
ATATTAATATGTTGATTATTAGGCGTAAAAGCACATTCTAAGGGGCGACTACTTAATGTGAACAGGTTTTCCATTGATGTATAGATTCTTACATTTTCTATTTTTATCTTTTTCAATAGGCTCTTTGGTAATGAATAACCAATATCCAGTGTCTTTAACCGGAAATAGGAACCATCTTCCAACCATCTGTCAGTATATGCAAGTCCGTTGTCTGCTCCATCTGCTTTAGAGAAACGAGGAATGTCTGTGTTCTGATTGTCCGGTCTCCATGAGTTAGCCAACTTCGTGCTGTAGTTACCATTGAATTTACCTGATTCGAGACAATAACGCTGATAATTATATATTTTGTTGCCAGTCATGCCATCAAAAAACAGATTAAAGTCTAATCCTTTCCAGTCACCTCCCAAACGCAGACCGAAAGTTAAATCAGGGAACGGACTGCCTACATCGTGCTGGTCATTTTCATTGATAATACCGTCGCCGTTCCAATCTTTATAACGTATATCACCTGGTTCTGCACCTGGTTGTATTTGTCTGCCATCCTTGTTTTTATAGTTATCAATTTCGTCTTGAGTACGGAAAATACCGTCTGTTTCAATTAGATTAAAGAATGACATTGAGTGTCCTTCTTCAAATCTGTTAATGCCTTGCCCGCCTGCAGCGTGAGCAGAATATCCTGAGATTCCCATATTATCGCCACCTGCAGTTATTTTCATTACTTTATTTTTTTCTGTAGTGACGTTTGCACCTATATAATAGTTGAAATTATCACCGATATTACTGCGCCAGTTTATAGATAGTTCCAATCCTTTGTTGCGTACTTGTCCTGCATTTTGGATAGGAAGGCCCTTGATACCGGCAGAACCAGAAACAGGAATGGGCAGTAATACGTCATTTGTGTTTTTTACATAAGCATCGGCGGTCAATGTCAATTTACCGTTCAGCATGCTTAAATCAAGTCCCACGTTAAAAGTTTCCGTACTTTCCCAAGTCAGGTTGGTAGGTGATACTGCGGTAACGTTGGGTAACTGACCGAACCATATATTATTTCCCTGCAGGTAATTCATACCGTCGGATACTACGCTAATGGTGGGATAGTAGTTGTCCATTTGCTGATTGCCTAGTTTACCATAGCTGAAACGGAATTTGAATTGGTCAAATATATTTTCCAGCGGTTTGAAGAATTTTTCACGATTGATATTCCACCCGATGGATGCTGAAGGGAAGCTGCCGAATCGATGTCTTTTTTGGAAGCGTGAAGAACCGTCACGACGGATAGACGCTGAAAACAGGTAGCGGTCGTCATAAGTATACATCACACGTCCGAAGAGCGATACGAGAGTTAATTCTTTCAATGAACTAGAGGCTGTCATTGTCTTAACGTTACCTGTCATAGTGTAGATGAATTCTGGAATATCCGTGTTGCTACCGTTCAGTCCATAGCTCTTGTCTTTTTGTGCAGAATAACCAACCAATGCAGAAATATTATGCTTACCAAATGCCCTGTCATAGTTCAATGTATTCTCCAAAACCCACGATTCGTAATCGGATGATCCCTCACTTAGGTCTGGAGCATCGTTTTTACCAGCAGATCCTAAATCGTAAATGCCTGTATATGTGCGGCTCCTGTTATGATCCTTTCTAAGTCCGAGATTCAACTTATACTTTAAACCTTTAATTATTTCAGCTTGTAAATAAGCGTTGAGGAAAATTTGAGTTTTCTCATTGTTTTTGTTCACCGTTGAGTAATATGCATACGGGTTCGGGAGATTGATATCGGCCGAAGTTCCCCATCCTGTAGAGTTTGTCGGATCAAATACTGGTACGACTGAGGGAAAACGTAAGATTTCTCCCATTGTATCTTGATTGATATTTCCTTCTCCTTTAGATAAGCGAACAATCAGCGACTCACCGATAACCAACCTATTATCCAGAAAAGAATAGTCACTTTTCAAACGAATATTGTAAGATTCATGGCTAGTGTTACGGAGAATTCCTTCCTTATTTAAATAGCTTGCGGACGCACTATATGAACCTGTCTTGGAACCTCCGCTGATGTTTGCGTTTGTTTTGTATGTCATTGCGGTGCGAAGCATTACCTCTTGCCAATCAGTACCTTCACCTACAAAGGGAACAGCACCGACCTCGTTACCGTAACCATCAGCAGACAGTTTATAATAACGTGCGAAGCGGCTGTATTCTTCACCATTAAATACTTTCAGTTTTTTCGGTGTCTGGCTGAAACCTGTGAAAAAGTTTACCTCAAGCTTTGTAGGCATGTCTTTACGACCGCTTTTAGTAGTTACTAATACAACGCCACCGGCTGCACGAGAACCATAAATAGCGGCGGCAGCCGCATCCTTCAACACTTCAATGGAAGCAATATCTGATGGATCTACCATGCTAAGGTCTCCGAAAGAACCGTCAATGACGTAAAGTGGATCATTGCTAGAGAGAGAACTGATACCACGTACGTTAATGGTCATTCCTTCATTCGGGTCACCGCTAGTACTTGTTACGGATACACCTGCAATTTTACCTTGGAGTGCTGTACCTGCATTTGTGGCAACGGCACCATTCAGTTCTTTTGCGCCTACTGAACTTACAGCTCCGGAAAGGTGACTTTTCTTTGCTGTACCATATCCGATGACAACTACTTGTTCGAGAGCCACATTGTCTTCTTCCATACTGACATTAATCGGAGCGTTAGATGATATTGTATGCTCTATACTTTTCATACCTATTGTAGAGAATACCAGTATGTCGCCTTTATTGGCTTTAACGGTATATTTACCGTCCATATTTGTAACTGTACCAGTGTCTTTTCCTTTAACTTTTACTGTGACTCCTGGTAAGGGCTCGTTAGTCGTAGCTTCTGTTACGACTCCTTTAACTTCAATATTCTGGGCTACCAATGGAATACTGGCTAGGCAGAGAAAGAAGAAAAGTAAGAAATGAATTTTTTTACTCATGATTTATTGCATTAGATTTATAAACTCTTAGACATATAATTCGTTTTGTTAATTGTAAGTGGTAATAGGGAATATTTTCCACCAACATTGCTTACATTGGAAGTATATTTACTGATGTAACTTAATAGATGTGCTGCTCCAATAAGATGAGATAATTTGTTTTTCATTGCATGTATAATTTTATGTTGTTAAACTCTGGGAGCAAAGGTAGGGTGGTTTAGTATGGGGGACAAATATAATTTTATCAAATACTAATACAATATTAACAAAAAGCATAAATATGAGTAAAAAAGACAATATAATTTCTTTAATGTGATACTGAAATACCATTAATTGGCGAATTTATTGATATGAGTATTAAAGCTTGATTTATATAATACCCTTTGGGATATATAAAAATTTCCGGCAGAAAATAAATGAAATAAAGAATGAATGGCTTTGATTTACTATTTGGTTCCATTGGATCTGCGCTAAACTTCATCTTCAAAATTGGGTGTATAATCATTTGCTGTTTGCAGGCAGCAAATGGTTGTACCTCTTTCTCGTTTTAATAATTCTGGAGTTTGGCTGATAACATAGTTGAAAGTTGCATATCTTTTCTCTATCAATGTGCTATTTTTAAGATTTTGTTGAAAAGTGATTATGCTAAAATTGATGAACTATAGAAGATATTGCATAAATAACTGCATGTATATACGAAAATATAAGCTGATATTGTATAAAACTATACGAAATATGCATCTTTTCCTGTTCGTAAAGCACTTATTACTTTAAAACCAATGAGGTGTTCCTCGGTGTGCATCGATTTGTTTCTCACCGGAGAAGCTATTGTTTCTCGGTGAGGAAGATGTGAAGAGGTTATTGAGTGCTTGTTTTCCCTCTGGTTTATTATAAATATTGAGAACAAGACAGTGGCAGGAATGTGTAATATTCGAATTTATTCCTTTTAAATGGTAGATAAAGAAGGAAAAATGTTGCGATTTGATTGGGGAATCATTTAAATAATAATAAAAGAGATTTTTGTACTTGTAAATGCCGGCGCTTTTCTATTCTTTTCAAACGGTGGATGTAATTAATGCCTTTCCAGACTGTTTAGATATTCTTTTTTTAAGAAGAGTCATTTTTTCAGTGAGTAGACTTTTTATATAATGACTATATTTCAGCAATAATCTTTCAGTATATTGAAAGATTATTGCTGAAATATACCTTGAATGAAACCATTCTTTTAATTTTTATAACCTGCGAAAAAATATTTACTACATATCATCCATACTTAAGCAACGACTGTCTATCTCATATTTAGAGAGGATTTTAGTACGGATTGTTTCTACTTTCTCGCTAAATTCTGTTGGCTTAAAGTTTTTGCGCTGTCGTTTCACTTCGGCTGCCAATGCATGCTTGTCATCTGCATAAATCCCTACAATATCAATTTCACAAGGGATCTTTTCCTTTTTTGTCTGCCACCAGGAACCGATATTCCGGAATTCTTTACTTTCAGCCATCTTTTGACGGAAATACATTTCAAGCGTTAACCCTGAATAGGTTGGGTAATCATCCTTTATTATTTTTCCTAACAGTTCAAGGTTTCCTGTTTCAATGAGATCGTTATATTTTGTGAAATAACGAAACCAAAAGCGCAAAAACAAATCAGATATCTCAAAACGGACAGTTTGCGTTCCGTCTTTTGCAAAAATAGGTCGTTTCTTTGTAATCAATTCATAATCCTCTTCCAACCGCTTTAAATGTCCGGTAACCGTTGTTTCCCCGGTCGTGTCGTTGAGTTTTGGAATCGTATTGTCGCCATTCGCTATTGCTGATAAAATAGCAAAGTAATTTCCGTATTTTTTCCCAAACTCTTGAATCAATAGCGTCTTTCCTTCGTTTTGGAACATGGAGTCTGGGAGCATCATAAAATCAATCATTTCATCAACACTCATACAGCCATTATCGATGAAATTCTCTATATATTTGGGAACTCCACCTGTAAACGTGTACAAAGCTAGTAAGTCTTCATTTGTGTAGTTAGGTTTATGATCCGATAATATTTCTTTCAGAATAGTAGTTTCAAACGGTCGTAATTTCATTACGCTATCACAACGCCCGTAAAGGGGCTCTTTATAATCCATGAAAATACGATGCATAAGGGTGTAGACAGAACCACTGGCAATTAAATTCACGTGGGTAGTATCCTTATATCTATCCCAAATGTCTTGCATTTGACTGTATACTGTTTCATTGATGTAAAAGAACTCTTGAAATTCGTCTATAATTAAGTTATAGGACATATTTCGTCCTATACCCATTAGTGTTTCAAAGAGATTTGAAAATGATGAGATATCCGGTGAAATAAAGGTATTAAGCTCTCTGCTCGCAACTTGTGCAAACTGGTTGCAAAGCATTGTTTCATTTCCCCGGCTTACAAAGAGATAGACTGTAGGTGTATTTTCGCAAGACTTTAAAATCAAACTTGTTTTACCGATACGCCTACGACCTGTAAGGACAGTCATTTGAGAATGATTATTAAAAGCTACTTCTCTAGTTTTATTTAATCTCTGCAATTCTTTCTCTCGATTATAAAATTTCATAGCTCTTTCTTTTTAAATTCCACCACGGTAATAATAACGGCCGTTATTTTTGGCTATGTGCAAATATAGGCATTCCGATTTATATTTCATAATGTAATAGCCTAAAAAAGAATTCTAAAATGAAAGTAGCAAATTAACGTGAGTCCGATATAGAAATTGGTTCCATTGGATCTGCCTAAACTTCATCAGCAAAAAAAAGACATTGGAAGATTGTTTTTACAGAAAAAAAAGACGTTGGAGGATTTATTTTTCTTGCTGTTGATGGGGCAGAAATTGGGCATCATAATCGGATTCCACTATGGATGTTTGGACTTCTTTACTAGGGAATATTGGATATTTTATATAATGACTATATTTCAGCAATAATCTTTCAGTATACTGAAAGATTATTGCTGTATTTGTTTCAGTAAATAAGATGAGTATGGAGAAAAGAGTGATTATTTGAAAACAATCTTCATCGGTCTGCCTATCCAGACTTGTGGTTGTTCGAGATTGAAAATAGATGCTATGGTAGAAGCTACATCATATTGCATCATGCTTACGTCATCAAAACGAAGTCCTTTTTTAATATTCTTGCCGGAAATGATGAAAGCTGTTTCCATTTCTTGCATTGTCTTGCCGCCGTGTCCTTTGTCAATGCCGCCGTGGTCGGAAGTTAATATAAAAATAGTATCATCAAGGATTCCTGCGTCTTTTACAGCCTGGACAATTTGACCGACATATATATCCAACTCTTTGAGTTTTTCATAATAGGCGGGAGTATCATGTCCTTCAGTATGTCCGGTATGGTCGGGGCCGTCGTAGCAGATGGCAACAAGGGCCGGATGTTTCTCTTTTATATAGGCTGATGCCATATTGCCTAATTCTTTGGGAGTTTTGTTGCAATCGGCAACATGATAATGATAGTTCAGAGAAAGGGTGTCCACTAAATATTTGATACCTTCCCATTCGTAGAGGCAACCGATTTCTGCTTCCGGGCGGGCGTCGCGCAGCAATTGGAATACAGTAGGGAAAATGCCGTGTTGATTTAATACTCGTGAGGGAAGTTCCGGAGTTTTGGATCCCCATTCGGTGTATCCGTGCAGTTCCGGACCCGCTCCCATAAACATGGAGGCCCAGTTGATAGCGCTGGACGAAGGAAGTGCGGAACGTTTCTTTAATGTATAAGCTCCGTTCTCCATTAATTGTTTGACATTAGGCATATCTGCTTTGGGTAGGCTATATGCGCCCCAGCCATCTAAACCAATGAAAACAACGTGTTTGGCCTTGTCTTTTCCTTTGGCATTACAAGAATATGTGAAGCTGAAGAGTAATGCGAATGTAGCGAGTAATGTTAAAAGGTTTTGTCTATTCATGATACTTTTATTTAAATGGTTAATGTTTTATTCGTTGTTTAATAAGACGTCATCATTGATGATAAGCAAAGGTAGGGCTATTGTGAAAAGGAGACAAATATAATATTAGCATATACCAATACTTTTATACAAATTGCTTTTTATTTGTTTTTTCAGTGTGAATGGATAATAGTTTCCTGTACAACTGGAAACTATTATATGATGCTGATTATCACTTATTTCTCGTGATAAGAATGATCTCTTGGAAAATCATCTCCATCCCATGCTTTTTTCGAAGTCCAAGGCTGTGCGGCATCTGTCCAGAACGGATCATCTGCGGGAAGACCTAACGGCAGGAAGGCAAGTGACGCCATATATAAGCTGCCGTTATTGGTGTAATAATCGGAGATGCCGGGTTGTGAACCGTTGAAGCCCAGTGTTAGAAAACCTTTTTCATTGAAGTTGCGGTCGTTGCCAAACATACGCTCGATAACAGCAGTCATGCCGGCACGTATTTGTCCGTTTGTTAATTCTTTGGGAAGCCATTTTCGCCAGGCGAGTAAGGCTAAAGTTTGCAGGGAACCGGTGCGGTAAGTGATGGAACGTCCGACAACGGGCAGTGTTCCTTCCGGAGAAATAAGCCGCTCGAGAATCATGCCGAATCGTTGTGCCCGTGTGATTGCTTTCTGATAATCGCAGCCGGGCATATTCCATATATTTTTGTGTTTGCCGGCTTCGGTGATTATTTCCAGTGATTCTATATACATAGGATGTATCACGAAACTATTGTAATAATCGAATGCGAAGTTGGGGCCGTCCGAATACCAGCCGTCACCTACGTACCATTCTTCTATCTTCCGTAAGGAAGAACTGATACGGTAGGTGTCGCTGGGTGCGCCTGCTTTTCGAAGAAACGATTCAACAGTTGCACTGAACAATAACCAGTTGCTATATGACGGATCAACTCGTCTGAGTTGAGTGAATTCATTGATGTAACGTTGTTTAGTGAGGCTATCCAACGGTGTCCATAAAGCATCATAGCCTCGTAGAAAACTTTCGGCGATATAGGCTGCGTCTACCAGTGTCTGACCCTCCTGGCGCCATAACAGATAGTCCGGACTTTTCGGGTCTACGGCATTGGCATAGCTTTTCAGTGCCCATTCGCGGAGCTGTTTACGGTGGGGGCCTTCTGTGGTGTTATCATCCGGCAGTGACAACCAGGGAGCCAGTCCCGCCATCAGTCGTCCGAAACATTCCATATAAGTGACATCTTTGTTGCGGCCGTCCCATGTCGGGCTTAATTCGACAAGCATATTTTGTTTTAGTGCTCCTTCGCTCATATTACTTAATACGGGAGCAGCCATCCGGTACATCACTTCGCACCATATTTCTCTGTCACACTTTTCTGTTTTCTTTTTTGCGGTGGCCTTTTCTGCCGGAATCAACAGAACGGTAACTATTAGTAAGAAGAACCAATTTAATCTATTCATGTATTATTTACTGTTTAAGGATTATTTTAATGGTCAGTTAACTGTTACTGACTGCTGTGGCAAAGGTAGGGTTATTCAACTTGCGAGACAAATACAATCTTAGCATTAACTAATACTTTTGCTTTTTTTATCCCAAACTGATACTTTCCTGTGCGAAATGGGTTGTGATCTGTGTTCGTGTTTTGATTTGTTATATATTTGCCTGCAAACAAAATATTACTATGAAGAAGAATTGGATGTATGGCAGTGTGATGACTGCTTTATTGGCCCTGCTGGTAAGCGGCTGTGGTGATTCTCAACGGACTCTTGAGTTTCGCGGAATTTGTGTGGATGATCTGCATGGTGAAAATGGACTCTATAATCCCGGAAGAGGATTCCGGTTGGAGACGGCGGTAGATGTGTTGCACGAGAAAGATCGTCCGACAACGGAATTGTTGGAACTATCGGAAAAGTATGTAGCAGACAGTGTGTCACTCGCTCAAAGCTATTTCTATCTTACCTATTTAATAGGTGAAAAACTATCGGAGGAAAACTTCCAAACTATGCAAACCTATTTTGATGAACTACAGAAGTTGGGTAAGAAAGCGGTGTTGCGTTTTGCTTATGAGCGGGACTTTATGGGGAGAGCCGCCGTCGGTCCTACCGGAGAGCAGATTTTGGAACATTTGGACCAGTTGAAACCTTTCTTGGAGAAAAATAAAGACCTGATTTTGGTAGTGCAAGCCGGCATGATCGGTGCATGGGGAGAATGGCATAGTTCTATTCAGGGTTTGGAGAACTCGGAAGAAACAAAAGCAGCCGTGTTGGAAAAATTGCTTTCGGTGGTTCCCGCAGAGAGAAATGTACAAGTGAGACTACCGGAATTTAAGAACCTGTTGAAAGATAAACCGGAACTGTATAAAAGACTCTCGTTCCACGATGACTTTATTGTCATACGGCCTGACAGGTGGGATGCTGATATGCACGAAGGAACTGTCAAATTCGACCAGATTGTGAAAGAATCGCCTTATTTGGTGGTAGACGGTGAACTTCCCTGGGGATTTTGGAGTGTAGGTGCCGATCCGGACAGTCCTTCAGCAGGATGGATTATCGATGGTATGCAAACGGCGAGACGCCTGTTTCTCCAGCATTATACTTCATTGAGTATTATACATAATTATAAAGAGCAGCATCCTAATAACAGGTTTGATGAGAACAATCCTCCCGAATACTCCATGATTGTGTGGAAGAAAACAATGATAACGGAAGATTCACTTCGTCAGCATCATATGCCTGTATCCGACAGCTATTTTCAGAAGCAGGACGGAACGAAGGTACAACGTAATATGTTCGATTATATACGCGACCATCTTGGTTATCGGATTGAATTGCAGTCACTTCAACTACCGGAAAAGTTACAGTCTGGTAAGGAAAACCGACTGAAATTAGGCTTGGTAAACAGAGGTTTTGCCACTGTCTTTGGGGAGCATCCTGTCTACTTTGTGTTGATTGACGACAAAGGGAAAGTCACCGAGTTCCTGACGAAAGCCAACCCGTTGGATTGGCAACCGTTCCAACCGGGAGACGCGGCATATACGCCATTGGTACATTCTGTAAATCAGTCTATTCAATTACAAGGCTCAATGCCCGCCGGAGAATACAGACTGGGTCTGTGGATACCCGACGGTTCGGAACGGTTGAAATATAATCCTCGTTACGCCCTGCGCTGTGCGAATGGTAATACCACCTGGTGGGTATCTGAAGACGGAAAATATGGTGTTAATGTATTGACAACAGTTGAGGTGAAATAACGATTAATTTTAATTTACCTGTATGAATAAAAAGGCTTCTGATAGTAGTGTCAGAAGCCTTTTGCTATTCTCAAGTGTTATAAATCAATACCATCGTGTACGCCACATAACAAAGTATCATAATCCCTCCTTCGATTCTTGTGATAGTCCTTTTGGCAAAGAACAGCCCGAATAACCAGAGCAGGATACCGGAACCTACTAGCGTAAGCAGGTCGAAGTTGGTAATTCCGCTAAGATGGAGAGGGGTGATGCTGGCGCTACATCCCAGTACAAAGAATATATTGAAGAGGTTACTACCGATCACATTTCCAATGGCAATTTCCGGATTCTTCTTTAATGCGGCAACGATAGACGTAGCCAGTTCAGGAAGAGAAGTACCTCCTGCAACCAGTGTCAGTCCGATAATCGATTCGCTGACACCCAGGTTGCGGGCGATGCCCGTAGCGCCGTCAACAAACAACTGACCTCCAAAAATAAGGGCAGCCAAGCCTCCGATGATATAAAGAATGGATTTCCACCAGGGGAGTGATTTGATTTCTGTCTCCTCTTCTATGGTCGGAGCTTCTATCTGTCCCGCCTGTTCCGTTGTGCCCGGCTTGGAGGCGATGGCAAAGGTGTAACCCATGAAGATGACGAAGAAACAAAGTAATAATAAGCCGTCTACTCTGTTCAGGATATCCTCCGGAGCTTTATCTAGAAATACATCATTGGCACAAATCAGCAAGACAATAGAAGAAAGTATGCATAGCGGTATTTCTTTTCTAAGCGTATTGCGGGTGATGACAATCGGGGCGAATAAGGCCGTGCAGCCCACAATCATCAACGTATTGAAAATGTTGCTTCCCACCACGTTGCCTATGGCAATATCCGCGCTTCCTTTGAGAGCGGAAGATACACTGACTGTCAGTTCCGGGGCAGAAGTGCCGAATGCAACAATGGTAAGTCCGATCACGATGGGAGGGATGTGAAAGCGCTTGGCTACCGAGGCGGCACCGTCTGTTAATCCGTTAGCTCCTAGAAGAATGAGGATTAATCCCCCGATAAGTAATAATATATTCATATTTTTTTCTCTTTTAGTGGCAAAGATAATCAATTTGGAAATGGTAATGTCAAAAACAATCCGTATGTTTGCTCTGTTTTTAATGAAATGTTAGATTAACCTTAATTATAATCAAGGAATATAAGGTATGGAAATAAATAAAATAAAACGGTCGTTACTGGTGTTGTTCTTTTCTTTCTTGGCAATCGGGGCGCAAGCACAGTTGGAACAGGCGGTTAAGAAGATATTTGCCGGAGATACAATAGCGGGCAGACATGTTCCTTTGAAGCGGGATTCGGATTCTATCCATCTGGTGAATATGCGGAAATCATTGGAGGAAGCCCGGCTCAACGAGGCGAATATGCGGATGGAAATGGAGCAGATGAAGCTCCAGATGGCTACCGCCGACTCCGTGAAGTATGCACAGCAGCGACAGCGTATCGACTCCCTGCGGCAGTTCACTAAGGGCATGCCGGTAGTGGCGGACGGTGATACCTTATTTTACCTTTTCACCAAACGTGGCGGATATACTCCCCAGCAACGTGCACAGATGACCGGTGCAGCGATCGAAGAAATAGGAAGACGTTTTAATCTGAAACCTGATTCTGTTGCTATTGACCATTCGGACATTGTTTCCGATTTGATGTACGGCAGCAAAGTACTGCTTTCTCTTACCGATCAGGACGCTTTGTGGGAAGGAGTCTCCCGTGATTCGCTGGCTAAGGAAAGACAACAAAATGTCATTACCAAACTGCATGAGATGAAGGCGGAGCACGGACTTTGGCGAATGGCAAAGCGTGTGCTCTATTTTGTGTTGGTAATTGTAGGACAGTATTTTCTGTTCCGCTTGACCAACTGGTTGTTCCGTAAACTGAAAGCGCGTATTTTGCGTCTGAAAGACACGAAGATAAAACCGGTATCCATCCAGGGATATGAATTGCTGGATGCGCAGAAACAGGCAAACCTGTTAGTATTCCTGTCCAGTATCGGGCGGTATATACTGATGGGGTTGCAGCTACTGTTTACCGTACCGTTGATTTTCATCATCTTCCCACAGACAGAAGGACTGGCATATCAACTGTTAGGATATATATGGAATCCGATTCGCGCTATCTTTGTGGGTATCATTGACTATATTCCTAAGTTGTTTACCATTATCGTTATTTGGTATGCTGTGAGGTATCTGGTGCGTCTCGTCTTGTATCTGGCACGTGAAGTGGAAGCAGGACGACTCAAAATCAACGGCTTCTACCCGGACTGGGCGATGCCGACTTTCCATATCGCCCGTTTCCTGCTTTATGCATTTATGATTGCGATGATTTATCCTTATCTTCCGGGCTCCGATTCCGGTGTGTTCCAGGGGATTTCGGTATTTGTCGGATTGATCGTTTCGCTCGGATCAAGTACGGTTATCGGTAATATTATTGCCGGACTGGTGATTACTTATATGCGTCCGTTCAAGATGGGCGACCGGATCAAATTGAATGATACCACAGGTGATATCATCGAAAAAACTCCTCTTGTCACCCGTATCCGGACTCCTAAAAATGAGGTTGTGACTGTTCCCAATTCATTTATCATGTCGTCTCATACAGTAAACTACAGTACTTCAGCGCGTGAATATGGATTGATTATTCACTCGGAAGTATCTATCGGTTATGATATTCCCTGGCGGCAGGTTAATCAGATACTGATTGATGCTGCGTTGAACACTCCCGGTGTGGTGGATGATCCGCGTCCGTTTGTGTTGGAAACTTCTTTGAGCGATTGGTATCCGGTCTATCAAATTAATGCTTATATCAAACAGGCAGATAAGATGGCACAGATTTATTCGGATTTGCATCAGAACATTCAGGATAAATTTAATGAGGCCGGCATTGAAATTATGTCACCGCACTATATGGCAGTTCGGGATGGGAATGAATCGACAATTCAGAAAGGCGCTGTGAAAAACAGCGGTCCTGCGAAGACAGCGGAGCAGGGTGATGTATCGGAAAAGGCATAGAGTTACGTCCCGATGATGATTGCGCATCCGGAGAACACTAATAAGATGAAGTAAGTAGCTGACTATTGGTTGGCTGCAAACGTATATTATCCCACAAAATAGGTTCAAGGGTAATTATATAAAGAAGCGTCCCTTTCATCGCGAAAGGAACGCCTCGGGTTGTGTGTTTTTTCACTGAGAGTAGAATTTATATCATCAAGAGAATTTATTTCTTTCGGGTCACCGTATAAAGTATATTCCCTTTTTTATCTATCATACGAAGGTTGAGCTCTTTTTTGTCGATAGAGCAGACAGAGAAACCCGGTTCGGGGCTGCAGAACTTTGTACCTTCGATAGGTTCCACTTTGCGTGCCAGTGAGCCGGAGGAGTTAACGACATAATCGATGTCACTTCCCGGAACCCGGATATGCTGGAAGTTATGGATGTGTCCGCAGATGTACATATCTACCTTGTGCTTGCGTAAGATGGTGTCAACCCGTTTCTGCATGTCCAGTCGTTCGCTTTCCTCTTTGGGAGTATAAGCGTAGATGGGATGGTGTCCGGCTACGATAACCCAGTCTTCTTTTGCATTGGCAAGCACAGATTCCAGCCAGGATAGTTGCTTGTTGACATCCTGTTTGCAGGCATCGGGATATTTATCACTTTCCTGGCGGTATTTCTCAATCAGAGGAGTCGTGTCAATCCAGACGATGCGGATGGTGGCACCTTTCTCTTCGAATGTTTGGGTGTAATAACGGGCGGGCATTGTCCAGCGGCGGCTGATATGGGTGTAATCCAATACGGCTTGCGTGTTTCCGCGATATTCATGGTTTCCCAGGATAGGGAACCAGTCGATCATTAGTTCCGGATGGGAGTAGATTAATTCGTAGTTGGTCATCCACAAAGGGTCGTTCACGCTGCGAACTCCTTCGAAGTGATGGACATCTCCGGTGGCCAGAACAAATTCAGGACCGATCTCTTCGCCCATCGTACCCATTAATTCGGCTATTGGCTTTTGGTCGTAATATCCGTTGCGGCCTAAATCATTCGCTACGTAGAAGTTAAACTTCTTGTCAAATATAGAGTAGTCCGTCAACTGTGCCTGAACGAATGTACAGACGGAGACTAATGCGAGAATCAATAAACTCTTAATTTTCATATTCATATTCTGTTGTATATTAGTTGTTTATATATAGATAGTTATTCTGAATCTTTTGGCTTGTTGGTTTAAAAGGAAGAGAACGTTTCTTTTAAACCAATGCTCTGTTCCTTTTAAACCAACGGGGGCTTCCTTTTAAAGGAATGAATATCGTTGTTTGGCTCGCATCAGAAGTTCACTTTTACGCCGGCGTTTATCTTTACACCGTAGTGTTCAGACTGCATGGTACGGTCTTTAGTGCCCTGATAATAACGCAATGGTTGGTTCAATAAGTTGGTAGCATCTGCGTAGAATGTTGTTTTGAACTTCTTGCCGAATGTATAGCTTGCGTTCAGGTCCATATAGTTCACGGCATCATAGTAACGGTCTAGTGCGGCAACTTCTCCCATTTCGTCGATAAAGCTGGATGCAAAGTTGTAGGAGAGACGTACGTTAAAACCTTTCTTTTCGAAGTAGAGTGAGGCGTTTGCCGTATGTTCGGGAGAACCGGGTAAGGAGAGGTCTTTCTCATTTTCGCGCCCTTCGAAATTGAAGTTGTTCACTTTGGTGTGAGTGTAGGTGTATGTACCGTAAAATCCGATGCATTTCAATGCCGGAGCGATGAAGCTGAAATCACGTTGATAAGCCAGTTCCACACCAAGCAAGTCGGCATCACCTGCGTTTTTGGGTTGGGTGAACTTCTTGTATTCATTGTTTTGGTAGGTATAGTCACCAATCACCTGATCGACAATGAAATCGTTGATTTTCTTATAGAAGATACCTGCACTGACCAGACCGACGCTCTTGAAATAGTAATCGGCACTTAAATCGAAGTTGTATGAGAGGGTGGGAGTCAGGTCAGAATTACCCATCACGAGTTCATTGTCGCTGCGGTTGATATTGACACATGGAATTAATGCGGAATATTTGGGGCGGCTCAATGTTTCTGTGAAAGAGGCGCGAACTTTGAAATCATCGGTCACATCGTATTTCAATAATACGCTGGGGAGCCAGTTGACATAGTTGTTTTTATGATCTCCGGTCGGTTCAAGCGTTTCGTTTTCCTCTTCATCCACCATCCAGTTCCAGCCGTCGTATTTGATATGAGTGGCTTCCATGCGGAGACCCAGCATCATTTTTAGTTTCTTTCCCAGGTTTTGGTCGAAGCGGAAAAAAGCGGAAGTCACATTCTCTTTAGCATGATAGTTGCCGGAAGATTCTTCGAGCACCTGTTCACCCTCCATGTTTTTCAGGTCGAGCGAACCCAGATATTCTTTGGATACGAAATCGGTGGCTTTATACTGATTGCCGGGCATGAAGCCGTCGCGAATCTCACTCGTGAGGTTGTCCATATACGCTGTTTTGTATGCATCCTTGTAGGCGTCTGCGTAGTCGTAGACGGTTACATCGCGATTTTTAGTCTTGGATGCATATTTGGCTCCGAATTTCAGGCTGTTTCCATAGATTCCGTTGGCCAGCGGCAGTTCGAAATCTACTTTGAACTTCAGGTCTTTTTCGTAGATTTCCTGGTTGCTTTCGGTTAGTTCTTTCACTTTCCATTTTCCTCTTTCACCGTCCACTTCTCCGTTGTGCAGGTTTACATCGGTTGTCACATACGGAAAACGGCCGCCTGCATCCACGATGTCAAATCCGAGAAAGTCTTGTTTCAGATTGAAGTATCTTTCGTTCGGACGGTCTTCGCTGGCACCTGCGTAAGAAGCTCCCCAGTTCATTGACAGTTTGCCGAACTGATGTTCTCCGCCCAGGCTGAAATCCATTGTCTGTTGCAGTTCCAAGCGGGCGTTTTTGTTGTTGGGAGTACCTCCCTTAGTCTCTATTTGGGCAGATTGCTGCATTTCGCCTTCATCGTCCGGTCCTGTTTTGTCGAGGTCTTTGTAGGTGACGCGATAGCGGTTTTCCCAGTCGTGACGGCGGTTGTAGATGCCTTGCAGTGTCAGTCGGTGATTCGGGTTTATTTCGTAATCGAAAGCCAGTGAGTAGCTTTGGCGTTCACGTGTCACGTAGTACTGGCGTTTTTGTGCTTCTACCATTACTACTTCTCCTTTCTTATTCACATCGTATTCAAATTCTACATCATCCGAACCTACCGGAGCATTTTGATAAGAAACGGCTGCCATCATTCCCAATTTGTCGTTGAAGAAGCGGTCGCCATAAGTGAAACCCAGGTTCAGTTGGGCTTTCTGGCTAATCCAGTTGTATCCGGTTCCTGCTGTGGCACTGATGGTTCGTTTATAAGGAGTACTTTTAGTAATCAGATTGATAGAACCGCCAATGGCATCTCCATCCATATCCGAGGTGACTACCTTGCTTACTTCGATGGTTTGTATCATATCGGCAGGAATAAGGTCGAGCTGCACATTACGTGTGTCGCCTTCGGCAGAAGGGAGACGGTTGCCGTTGATTGTTACAGAACTAAGATCGGCCGAAGTTCCGCGTACTTGTCCGAAGCGGGCTTCTCCCTGATCGTATTGTACGTTAATACCATTGATACGCTTCAGTGCGTCTCCGATATTGGAGTCAGGGAATTTACCCACCTGATCGGCTGAAACGACATTGGTGATCCCTAGTGTGTTCTTCTGCGAGTTGATGGCGCGGCGTTGCCCCTGAAAAGCTCCGCCTACTACTACCTCTTGCAGTTCGAGTCCTTCATTCAGGATTACGTCTTTTTCGAGTGTCTTTCCGACCGGAATGGTGATTTTCATTTCAACGGGTGAGTAGCCTACGTAGCTTACTTTTACGGTGTATGTGCCCGGAGTAAGATTGGCGAAAGTATAATAACCGTTGACATCACTGGTCACCCCGGTATGTAGCTTTTCGATATAGATGGATGCTCCCGGAAGGGTCTGTTTGGAAGTATCTACGATGCGTCCGCGGATAGTGCCTTGTTTGACTACGTTCACTTTTTCTTCTGCGAAAGTGTTACCGCTTGTGCTCATGACCAAAAGAACAAATGAGACAAATTTCAAAAATCGTTTCATAAATGTTAGCGTGCGTTAATTATTTGCTGCAAAAGTAGAGGGTTGACGTTTCTTACTTTTTACAGTTGGTTGAAGAACGCGTAACAAATATGCTACGTTTGTATTACAGCTTCCGGAACCGGTGATTGACGGGTTTTCTATCCTGGGAAACTATGGATTTTGCGGAAATGCATAGGCTGTATCAGATTATATCAGGATTGGGCTCCGGTATTACTGTTGTGTTCCGTATAATGAATATCAAAACGTCCGTTAGTCAGCCGTTTGCCGTTACCGAATGTGACACTGATAATTTTCATTTCTGTGTCGAAACGGCTTATGAAAGCTGTTCCGTCTTCCAGCTCTTCTCTTCCGAACTCTATATCGGTAATCGTTGATTCTTTGCCTTCTTGGGGCGATAAAATAGTGAAAGATAGATTGATACCGGGCTTTACGGAAACACTAACAGAGAGTTTGTCTTCTTCTGTGTAATAGTGGAATGAATCATACGTCCATACATACGAGTGTCCCCAATTCAGGTATCGCCCTCCCACATAAATCCAGCCGTCCATCAGGCAACCGAATGTGTTGGCTCCTGTAGTGGTGGCAGAAGGCAAAACGGTGATGTCGATCGATTCATCTTCCGTTTCTTTACAGCTCCAGAGGCTGATGATGGAAAAGAGAATGAGTATATATTTCTTCATCGTGCTTTTTTTAGTGGATGTTAGAAATAATAGGATAATCCCGTAGTGATGTTTAGTCGCGTGAGGTTGACATCATCATTTGAATTGAGTTTTACAGTAACCTTTTCTTCGTGATAGTAAGTCCTTATTCTAAGTAGCTCACTATACATATATTGTACTCCTAAACTGACTCCCAGGTTGGAATTCAGCTTATAGGTAAGATTGGCATTGGTGAGGAGACCGATAGTGAAGGCTCTCACTTTTCGTGTGTTGCCGAATACCTCGCTGTTGTTCCGCAGAATGACTCCGCCGGGACCGGTTGTCACCCGGATTTGCCAATGTTTGGTATTGGCATTACACATTCCGATTTGCGTGCCGATGAAATGAACCCATAAATGGTCTTTTCCTTCAGGATGGCTTCCTTTGGAAGAAAATCCGGTGTAGATTCCTCCGAAGATAAAGCGTTTGAGAGGACGGAAATGGTATTGTCCATCCCAGCTTACGCCTTGTGCAAGTGTACGTTGGTAGCTGTGGGTACTTAACGTTAGTGTGGGAGGATTATGAAACATCACACCGTAGCCGGCATGGAACGAGAACTCATGTCGCTCAAAATCTCTCTGTGAGAAAAGTGGAGTGTGACAGGACAGAGTGAATACGATTAATAATAGAATCGCTTTTATGGGTGTTTGATTCATCTGAATTAGTTTAGATTGTGTTTCTTTTCGCAAAAATAGCAAATAGTTCAGACTTTCTCACAGCGGATGATAACTTTTTGTCCATTATTTAATGTGCTGGCAAATAAGTAGGTATCTCCTCCCTCTGTCAGATGGAGCCGTTTGCGAAGTTCGGCTACTGTGGCGGGAAAGTTGCGGACAGTCACATTTGCTTTTTTCAGGTCTGCCAGATTCTCTTTTACTTCTTTTTTATTGAAACTGCACTGGTTGACAATCCGGAAGATTCTTCCGGGGAAGTTTTCAATAAAAGTATCGGAGGTATAAAGATGACTGTTGGGATGCAGTTTCCGGACGGGGTAGGCTGCGGCAATGCTGCGGAAGGCACCGGCTTTCAGAAGAGATGCATTCGGTTCGTAAAGGTAATCGCCTAAAGAATCGGTATAAGTACATTGGCTACGCTGCTCCTGTTCGCGGGTGAATACGAAGTGCTGTTCTTCTTGAGTCCCTTTCGTGAAGAGGTTTACACAATGAATGGTGATTTCCGCCGGTGATGTTTGTCCGAGTAGGATGAGTAGTTCCTTACATTCGTTGTTGACGGATAGGATATGAACTTCCTGTGTATGTTTCAGCTCTTTCAGTGCCAATGAAAGATCGAGCATGGGAGAGAGTTTTATCATTATCCGGCTGGCTTTGCTAAGCAGAAGATCTTCAAGCTCGGCTACGTTCGGTTCGCAGTCGGCGATGGAGACCGTTTTTCCGCCGTGTTCATTGCGGCGGGCAGGGTCGAGGAAGATACAATCTACGGGGGACATTGTTTGCAGATAGGCTACTCCATCCTCATTTCTTACGTTTATATGGTTTAGATTCAGGATGGGAAAGTTGTGTGCCGCTATTTCACAAAGCTCTTCCTGGCGTTCTACATAAGTGGCGGACTTGAATCCGGTGGCAAGAAAAGAACAGTCTATGCCGAAGCCTCCGGTGAGGTCGGTCAGCGAATCTCCCTGAAAAAGACGGGCTTTGTAGCGGGCAGTGATTTCAGAAGAGCATTGCTCTAGCGACAGATGTTTCGGATACCATATCTCTTCTATTTCTCGCCATGAAGGAATCTTTTCGGCGGCAACCTGTCTTCCTGCAATTTGGGTGATGGCAGTCGGCATATTTATATCCGGATACTTTTTAGCTTGTAAAGCTAGTGTACGTACATCGTCCGATGAATGTTCGCGGATAAAAAGTTGAGTTTCGGGGGAGATTTGTATCATGGCGTTATTGTGTTATAGGATATTACAATGAATCGTTGAGCACCGGTTATGATCTTGCTGAGCGCCGATTTATGGTATTAACTTATATTTCTGTCTGGCTACATCCCGGCTGCAAAAATTGAAATGCCACCACTCGCTGGGTAATGCACGAAACCCGGCTTCTTTCATTACTTTTCGCAGCAGTATCCGGTTCTGACGTTCTGTTTCACTCATTTTTCCGTTATGTACCAGTTCGTTTTCGTTTGTGATGTGTGCTTCCACACCTAAATGGTCTACTTGGGTTCCCATAGGTAAAGGCTGCCCTAAAGAGTCTTGAATACTGATGTCTACTGCCAGTCCGTAGTTGTGTAGTCCGCCTCCACGGTTTGGGTTAGAGACATATTTGTATTTGGATGTTCCTTTCACTACGTTCCACATCTTCTTTTGTACCGACATGGGGCGGGCTGCATCGTAAATGATAAGACTATAAGACGGGTGAAGCTCTTTCAAGGCTTTTTGTGCTTCTATAAGAGCGTATGCCGCATCCGGATGCAAATAGGCTTCCGTTAAGTTGTCGTAAAGCACTTCGCCAGTGAAATTATCAGCTTGCGTATACATTAACTTAACAACGAGGCTGCTATCCAGATCGGTTACGTTGACGAGTCCCAGTGAATCCATGTAGAGAGCCATTGCGCTTCGCTTTGGCGGTGGCGGTAAGACGGTGGCACTTTCTTCGCCGGATTGCATATCGTCCGTCGTATATTCATATTCCGTCAGGGCGGGGTTCTCCTTTTCCTTTTGGCTGGAAAAGAAGGAGCATCCTGTCAGCAGCAAACAGAAGATAGCTAAACTATATTTTAGAATAATCATTCAACCTTTTGTATTTAGTGTGCCAAAGATACTTCTTTTTGGCTTTTGCTCCAATAAGCTACCTTTAAATCCTGATTGTTTAAGTGGTCAGGTCGTGCCACTATATTGGCACAGTTATGCCTCTACGTTGGCACAACTTTGCCACTTCGATGGCACAGCCGTGCCAATACGGTGGCACAAAGTAAGAGATTAAGTAGTTGCAACAATCTTCTTAATGTTGGATATTAGCCACTGCTTTCTTCAGATTAGCGCCCCCTTTCCAAACATCCAACAGGTGCAAAACCTGTTCGTCTTTGGCTTTGCTGTGGTTGATTGATAACAGTTCCGCATAGATCTCCAACAACTTCTTTAAATCTTTGATCGGCTTCTCCGGAAGTCCGGCCAGCATTGCTACGATTAGATTCTCCAATTCCCGGTTGTGCAGGGGACTGACATTCATCATTTGTTGCTGTATCAGGTCGGTGAGTCTTTTCAGCGGTCCCCAGCCGGTATGTTGATGTGAACCTAAGATTTTACCTATGCGCTTACTGTCTATGCATCCTTTGCCGACACGGTCTATCCAGATTTCGGCGGCATAAGAACGGGAAGTCTTATCTGCTACCAACATACAACTGGCTTCCAGTATGTAAGACGCCTCATGCCAGGTGTGTCTTAACTGATGAAGTGCTTCGATGGTGGCTTTGGTGATGCCTATTTCCCTAACCTCATTTAACATCGGATCGTAAATGGCACTGCGGATACACCATACTAATAATGGTTCCGGCATATTGGGAGTTAACCATGCTAAACGTGGCAAGTCATTTTGTATATCGTCGAAGCGCTCTATCAGCGGATACATTTCGACCACTAACGGATGCGAATCGTATGAATGGTAACTGATTCTCTCATTATATTCATCTTTATTGACGACATGAGAGTTTTTGCTTTCCGGAATATCGAAAGTAAGAGTTGCGGAGGTCCATTCTACTACTTGCTTGTTGTAATCGGTATATGAGTGAGTACGCAGATAAGTTCTCCACGTAAAGTTTCCAGTCAGGAACTCGCGTGGACCTTTATTGTATGAGAAATCTTTGAATTCGGAGTAGATTGTTTCCGGCGACTTGATTAGTCCTGCTGTCATCCACCAGGAAGGATGGGTGAAGGGTGCTTGAGGGAGTGCGTTTTCTGCTCCCAACAAGAAAGAAAGTAAACGTTGGTATTCTCCCTTTAAGTCTTGAAGGAGGATAGGGAGCTCTTGTGATGAATCATCCAGTGCCATTCGCGAGAGTGCCGTTTGCATATCCATATCGTCTGGCTCGGCGTTTGCCTGCTGATATTGTTTTAATCTTTCTATCAGGGTTGCCGGGGCAATAAACATAGGCATATGGGTGGGAGTGGACAATAGGGGTAAAGGTTTCTCCTTACTCTCCAAAAGATCTAGTGTCCGGCATAATAGCTGCTTGTGAACAGGGAATTTCTCTTTTTGGTTCGTTTTCTGACGGATGGTGAGTTTCTGCAGATTACGATAGTTCCATTTACCTTTCTGCAGTTCGTCTTTCTGTACCATTTTCTGATGCAAGTCACTTAGCTCTTTTGCTTCTTTAGGGAAGCGTTTAACCAGTAGCTTTGCATAGTCAAGGAGGAAAGTTGCCATTAGTTGGTCTAATAGGCCGTTTCGTGAACTTCCTCCGCTTATCAGTAGTTTGTAAGCGCGTTGAAGGATGGGTGTCCATTGTGAGATTTGTTTTGTGTCTTGTTGATGGTCCCATTGCACTAAGGCGCCGAGGAGCAGGTCGAAATGATAGATCTCGTTCCCATCCAGCACTTGGCTGGCAAGAAATAGCAGGTCTTCGGGGGAAGCAATTTCCTGTATTCGGTTGTCCTCACGGATGATGGGGAGTATCGGTTCATACATGAAAGAGGCGGAATTGTTGTCGGGCTGTCCGAAGTGTGCGGGAGTCGCCTTATTATGGGCAGAAGTATCGTCAGACTCGTTATTCTCCAGATAAGCCTTCAGTTCTTTTTTAGTGTTTGCCAACATCGTTTCTGTATATACGGAGAGTGCTTCTCTTAATGTGGCAGATTCCGTCTCTCCATACGCCAGGATCAGTTTGACTATTTTGCTTTGAGTAGATTCTTCCCGGCTCATCAACCCTTGTGCGGCAACACAACAGATGGCGTCACGAAATTCTTTTCTTTCTTTTGCCAGTTTATTGAGTACGGCCAATGTGTTTTGGTGAATTGCCTTCACATCTGAAGCGAAAAGAACGGAAGTCTGACTTAGAAACTCTTCGATCCGGAATTGCGGATGATTGCATAAGCCCTTCAGCAGTCCGAGCATGATATTGACAGGGCGGCTGTGAGGGGCGGACAGGACGGCTAATATTTCCGGTTGTAACGCGAGTTGTTCTTCTATGCTGGGAGTAAGTGCGGTAAACATGCCTGCAAACCAGCCGCATAAATTCTTGTTCATATTTCGGTTGACAGCGAGCAGAGATTCCTTTAGCACACGCATACGGTCTAGTTGTCCGTGTTCTACGAAGTATCTGAAAGAAAAATAAGGTTGTCCGCCATTCCGGTTATCCATCCAATTTTGTCCGCAGTCGTATTCAAAGAGATACCAAATATGTTCTTTAAGTGTGATTTCGCGTTTTTGCAGGAAATCAGTATTATTCATATAATTCACTAGATAACCCGCAATGGTTTGTGGAGAAGGTGTCACAGTAAGTATTCCCTGCTCTATCCAATCCATCAGGACTTCGTAATCCATTCCGTAGAAACCGCCGAATTCTTTGCCTTCACCTTCTTTGAAGAAGCTGTCGAGCCAGGAGGGGACGTACCACGGGATCAATTCATTCAGTTGCTCGGTGTTGATTCCCCATTGGTGTTTACGGAATTCTTTCAGCGAATAGATAACGAGAGCGGTAAGATTGATGATACGATGCTGTGCGGAAGTCCCCCGTGTACCGTATGTGTTCTCGTTAAGTTGCACGAATTTACTGTAGTATTCTTCCAGTTTGTTCAGGCGGGGTACCAGGCTCTTTCGTTCTTCCTGTGTGAGTCCTTGCAGAAAGGGGATGATGGCATCACCCTGTTGCTTTTCTACTATTTCGTTGAGGCGTTCTTCTAGGGTCATAATCATGAATTAATTATAGTTTGTTGAGTGAAGTGGTCACTTTCTTCAAATTGCTGTTCGTTGCCCATTCTTGCAGGCGTTGCAAGAGTTGTTCGTTTGTAACTTTGCTGCGGTTGATGGTCAATAGTTCCAGATAGAGTTCGAGCAGTTGTTTGAGTCCGGTGACGGGTTTGTCGGGCAATCCGCTGATAAATACAGTGAGCAGTTCTTCCAGTTGGCGGTTGTGGAAAGCGCTTCGTTTGTACATGCTTTCGTACACTTGTGTGGTGAAGCGTTTTAACGGAGCAAGTTCCATGTTGATAAGCCGGGCCAGGATTTCTCCTACCCGGTGGTTGTTTATTCTTCCTGTGGAGAGTCCTTCTATCCATAATTCTGCTGCATAGGAACGGACTGTTTTGTCTACAAAAAGCAGCGAGCCGCTTAATAGGAGTAGACTCATTTCTTTGAGCGGGCAATGGAAAGACAACAACATGCGTAAGGCACAGGCAAGGGTGCGTTTGCTGTCTTCCTGTGGACTGCCGAAAGCCATGTAATTGGAGATAATTTGGGCTATCAACGGTTCCGGGCGGTTAGGGTAGCAACACAATAGAGGTTCCATGTAGCGGGAGTCATCCATGTTGTATTTGCTGTTAATAATCAGATGTTCCTGCCATAGCTGATGGCTGTTGCGTTCGATATATTTGTGCCATTTGTGAAAATCAAGTTGAAGCAGGCGTCTGTCCGTTTCGTATGAGTTTTCTTTGGGTTTCACTTCTTTCCACTCGTAGTCTCCTGTCAGATGATTGTGTGGCAATGTGTTACAGGAGAAAGACTTGAATGCTTTAAATTCCGTCTCCGGTGCTTTTACCAGTCCGGCGGCTATCCAGGCGGTTGGATGGTTGTAGGGCGGTTCGGGTTGCGTGTTTTCGTCCAATAAGAACAGGCAGAGATGCAGGTACTCATCTTGCAACAGTTGCCGGGCGGTGACGATGGCTTCTTCTTTGTCTTCCAGAGCACAACGGGCAATAGCCAGTTGGAAATCCCACGAACAGGGTTTCTTTCCTGCTTCCTGATATGCAGCAAGCCGGCGTATCAGTTTGGTGGCTTGTAGGTATGCCGGGGTATGGGTGGGAGTAGAAAGCAATGGCAATGAATTTCCTCCTTTTATTTGGCGGATCACATTCAGCCATAACTGTTGGATAGGTATGAAACAGGTTGCGTTGCTGTAACCGGGTTTCCAGTCAGCAAGTCGTTTGAAGGAACGTTCGTCGTAAGCTCCTCTGTTTTTATCTATTCCTTTCAGTTTCTCTTCCAGCCGGGTGAACATATTTCTCAAAACTCCTGTATTGGAGTTGTCTGTCTGTGCCCATAAGCGTTGGTATTCCAATAGGAAAGTGGCAAGGAGATCTTCGTATGGTTCCCAACTATTGGCAACAATATTGGCTGCCCGTTGGAAAATAGGTTCCATCCGGTTGAGGTCTTCTTTATCCAGTTGGGGATGGAAAGCAATGATAGCGGCAATCGTTGTTTCTATCTCCCAGTTCTCCTCCATGTCGAACAAACGGCTAAGCTGAAACAGGAAATCTTCTTTGTCGGCAGGGAATGGAATACGGTTGTCTTCCCGGCAAATGCGGATGGCTTCCAGAGATGGCTCTTCGGAGAGGAGGGAGTTATCGGTACTATTTTCATCTGTACTATTTCTTTCTGTATTCTTTCCTTCTGTATGAAGAATGTCTTCTGTCACACCTGTATCTGTTGCATTTGCTTCTTTTGCAAGGTGTGGTTCTGTAGACTGTGAATCTATAGACTGTGGCTTGAAAGATGCGAGTATCGCTTGCACGCTTTGAAACATCTCCGGTTGATAAGACTGTAGTGTTTCTTGGAGATTGGACGAAGAGGCATCCCCATACTTTGAAATAAAGTTGGCAGCTTTCTTTTGCAGGCTTTCGTCCTTCTTCAAGAATAGTTGGCAGAGAGTGATACAACAAGGCTCTTTCATCTTGGGATGTTGCGCAACGATCTTTTCAAAGATGGAGTAAATGGTTAATAGCGAGTTTTTGGGACTGGAGAAGAAAAGGGTGGTTGCCCGTTCGATGAATTCCTGATAACGGAATCCTTCTTCGTCTGCAATGCTCTTCAACTGTTGCAACATTATATTTACCGGCTTGGTGTAGGAAGAAGTGAATGTTTGCATGATCTCTTCCTGTAAGGATAACAATTCTCCGGCGGTCGGTTGCAGCGTTTCAAAGAATCTGGCAAACCATCCTGCCATGTCTTTTTTGAAGCTCCGGTGAAAAGTGGCGAGGGTGGCTCTTAGTAGCCGTTCTCTATCCAGATGGCCGTCCAGTGAAAAGCGATAGAGGGCCGCGCTGATACTTTCATCCCGTATTGTGATTCCTTTTTTATAAGCATTTTTGGCACAATCATCCTGATAACCGATGATTGATTCGTGTTCGAAAAGCGTCCAGATGTGTTCTTTCAGTGTAATATCCCGTTTGAGTAGTAGTTCACTGTTGAAAGTATCGTCTCCTTTGGGATTCTTATTTCTGATGCGGGTAATCCAGGGGAGTACATGTGCAATACGGCTTGGAGCGATTTCTTTGAGGTAACCCATATCCATGAGCTGCATCAGTTCTTCGTAATTGAGATCGAAATTGAACCATGTTTTGTCATCGTTGATAAAATCTGTCATCCAGGCAGGGTTGTAAAGCGGGAGTAGTTTGCAAAGCATATCAAACTTCACATGATATGCCATATCCATCTCCCGTCTGTTGGCACATACAAACTGTACTGTCGATAGAAAATGTGCCCGTGCCGCACTACAGGTTGTCTCACTGCTGAAACCGGCGAACCTGCCTTTTATCCATTGCAATTCCCGGATAAGCGGCAGCAACTTCCGCCTGTCCTTCATTGGCAACTCCAATAATCTCTTGATAAAAGGGATTAATATCTTCTCTTCATTCTCCGGAGTATCCACATAGGCTTTGGATAACTTCTCCAGTTCTTTTTTTAGTTCTTCCATTGCGCTAGTTTCTTTACTGCCAGAATATGTTTGCAAGCTCCCCGTTCTCCCTGATTACTGCTGAACCAAGTGCAAGTGCAACGTTCTTTTTCGTTCTCCCTGTCCAGAATGACGGTATGCCTCACTCCTCCGCTTCCTGCAACACGAGCTTCCGTCCGGTTGCCATCATTCGCAATGATTTCTACTTTGTCTTCTTCCAGCAACTTTTCTGCAGCTATCATTCGCGGGTTGAGGCTCAAAATACGTTCGGTTTTGAAAGGCAGGCGGCGGTAGAAGAAACTGTTTTCATCCAAATCGAATCCCAGCAATCCCATTGCTGCCAATCGTGCCGAGAGAGAATCTACCTTATCCAGGTCAATATGCTCTTCTATGGCAAAAAGCGTAGGGTTGAACTGTTGGTTGGCGTAACTGTATTTATCCATCGCCTCTATCCATCTTTCAGGTACATCTTCGAGCAGAGATTCCAGTGCGGCACCTTCTCCGGAGAATCCTCTCCAACATTCGCGGGAAAGAGAAAGGCTGAAGCGGACCGGACCGAAATAGAGTTGCCAGATAGTAGATTGCATAGTAGGATGTGCAAATACTTTCAGTTCATCGGCAAAGGGAAGCAAAGGTTCGAGCAAGCGCAAACGGTGGAGTCCTCCGATGCAGATGGCATTCATACTTTTCACCGGTGAAAAGGCCGGTTTTTGACCGCGCATCACTAAAAAATAGTCACATTTCACACTACTTTTCGGTAGTGTCTGGAAGAGTTGTAAGGTTTGTATGCGATCGAAGGAATAGACCTTTTCGGCAACGGATTGATAAATCTGTACCGTAGTCAGTCCCTTTATCCATTTTACGGGAAGAGGCACTTTTCGCTCTATCACCTTCTCACCTTTATTATAGAGTCCCACTTCTTTGGGGCCGACCGACATTACTACATTTTCCTGTCTGCCTATTCCTCCTAAAGCGGAAATCATTCCGGGATTAAAATCTACATTCGTTGTCCCGTTTTCCAAGAATTCTCCGTCGTGTCCGTCAGGAAGTACATCGACCCTGGCGTATACACCTGCACAATTAGAAAATCCTTCAAAGCGCAGACGGTTATTTCCAGCTGTTACAATCGGATCTTTCAGCATTGTAAGTTGTGCCGGTGTCAGGTTGAAACTGGACTGCACAACATTGGATAACGCAATGAGGCAACGTGCCGTCATATAAGGTTGCGTCAACTTTCCCCAAAAGAAACAGGGGGCTTCTCTCTTTTCTATTTCGCTATATTTGGCAAGAAACAGTTCGTCCTGATCGGCCGACCGTTGCAATGTGGAAGGAGCTGCATATTGATAAGAAATAGTATCAGTCATAGATAATAAATTGGTATTTGGTTGTACATTGCCCAAATATAGAAATTAATTCTTATGTGAAAAAAGAAGTAGGAGAATTTACATCACTTTGGAATGTGTGATATTATAAAATATCGGCGAAAGACTAATTTATCTCTCTTTTTGTACTGACTATGAGATACAATTCTTTATAGTTGGAAACAATTTTTTATACATAAAACAATTATTCTTTATAACTATTCTTAAATTATGCGTTCCTTTTTGCCATAAAGTAATACTTTTGTTCCCATAAATAGAATGTTAAAGCGACATATTCTAAATTAAGTCTTATGATTTTTTTAATATAAAAAGACAGCTGTTTGTGAAAATCGCTAATATTGTTTGTTTTGTTTGTGTTATCCCATTTTGAGTCAGGTGTGACTTCAAAATGGGATTTTTGCTATCCCGGCAGATTAAAACCACCTGAATACTATCAAAAATGACCTAAATTCTATCAACCGATAGATTTTCCCCTAAACAATGTCTGTTCTTCACCTGCCACATTTGTTGAAAACCCGTAAACTTGCAACATCAAAATTATAACAACGAATACTCACAATTTAAAAATAACGTATATGAAAAGTTTAAGCTTCAGGAAAGATCTGATAGGAGTACAGGATGAATTACTCCGCTTCGCATACAAACTGACAACCGATCGTGAAGAAGCAAACGATTTGTTACAGGAAACCTCATTAAAAGCATTGGATAACGAAGACAAATATACCCCCGACACAAATTTTAAAGGATGGATGTATACTATAATGCGGAACATCTTTATTAATAATTACCGCAAAGTAGTGCGCGATCAGACATTTGTCGATCAGACTGAAAACCTCTATCATCTGAATCTGCCACAAGAGTCAGGTTTTGAAAGTACAGAAAGAGCTTACGATTTAAAGGAAATGCACCGCGTAGTCAATGCTCTGCCTAAAGAATACAGAGTTCCGTTTGCTATGCACGTTTCAGGATTCAAGTACCGTGAGATTGCAGAGAAGTTGAATCTTCCGTTAGGTACTGTAAAAAGCCGCATATTCTTTACCCGTCAGAAATTGCAGGAAGAGTTGAAGGACTTCCGCTAAACGTTAACTATCATTTTTCAGTAGGTATCAATAGGTATAGGGCAAAAGGATCTCGTTTCCTTTTGCCTTTTTTGTTTTATGTATTGGAGGTATACCTGCTATGGGGATTTTTTTCAGTAACTTTGTCGCTGGGTAATAGACTGTAAATAAAAAATATAGATGTTATGATAAAAGCAATCATGCTCGATGTAGATGGAACATTAGTGAGTTTTGAAACTCATAAAGTACTGCAATCTTCTGTTGAAGCCCTTAAGGAGATTCATGACCGTGGGATTCGAATAGTCATTGCTACCGGCAGAGCAGCGGGTGACCTTCACGAAATAGCTGCTGTTCCGTATGACGGAATTATTGCATTGAATGGAGCTGACTGTGTCTTGCTGGATGGTACTGTGATAAGAAAGCACCTTATTCCAAAGGATGATTTTAAGAAAGCTATGGAAATAGCAAAGGCTTTTGATTTCGCAGTTGCTATTGAATTGGATGAAGGTGTGTTTGTCAATCGGCTGACTCCGACTGTCGAACGGATAGCCAAAATCGTGGAACATCCCATCCCTGCCGTTGTAGACATTGAAGAACTGTTTGACAGAAAAGAGTGTTGCCAGCTTTGTTTTTATATCGATGATGCAATGGAACAGCAAGTAATGCCGCTTCTGCCTAACCTTTCCTTATCACGCTGGCATCCCTTATTTGCTGATGTGAACCTTGCAGGAATCAGTAAGGCAACCGGACTTTCAGCTTTTGCCGATTATTATGGGATTGAGATGGCGGAAATAATGGCTTGCGGTGATGGCGGTAATGATATTCCTATGTTGAAAGCTGCCGGAATCGGGGTAGCTATGGGAAATGCATCGGAGACTGTCAAGGCGTCAGCCGATTTTGTTACTGATACCGTTGAGAATGACGGTTTGTGTAAGGCTTTGAAATACTTTGGAATCATTTAGTATTGATATTCTTATTTCAATATGGAGTACTGTTTCTAATTTTGTAAATTTCATTATTCTGACCATATAAAAGAAAAGCTCCTATAAGTCTTTGACTTACAGGATCTTTTCGTGGGCCATCTTGGGCTTGAACCAAGGACCTCCAGATTATGAGGCTCTAATTTTTATTCTATTAAATAACAGTATGTCAACCTATTAATAATCTCATTGTAGGTTATCAGTCAACAATTAGTCAACATTGAACTTACCCTGCAAAGTTAATAATAATTCCTCATATCAAGAATTAAATCACTGTTTCTTATTATACCCAAATGCAGAATTTTATTTATATGTGTACCTGCCCTGCAATCTTTAAAACTTCGCTCCATGTATTATGTTCTTCCTCTGCTTCTTAGTACCTTTACTGTCAGATGATTCAATTACCAACCTATTTATTGCTACACAAATATGCAAGTAACACCAAAGAGGAATAACACAATTCACTATTTACCACAAGAGATTAGAGAGACTAGATTAACAGAAGTAACATACTTACCTATTACAAGGGAAATGTTAGAACAACTATTCTCAAATTCAACTAAGAAGGATAAGCATAAATTAGTTAAGAAGAGAAGGAGGTAATTAATAAGGCAGCAAGTGAATGTTACTTCAAATGCTGCCTTTATTTAATTATTACTTCTTCTTGAAAGTGGTTTCAATAATACCTTCCTTATTATCATTATAGGCAGCAATCATTGTATTGCCATTAATGTTGATAGTATATTTGTCAGTATCATCATCGTCATAGTTTATTATTAATGTACTGGATTTACTATCATAAGTGTAAGTAAACTGATACGTGTATGATTCGCTATCATCGTCATAAAATAAATGCTCTTCTCCGCTTCCGTCATTTCGGAAGGTCCACCTTAAATGTTCACCTTCATCATCGTTCTGCCATACTCCAACCAATGGATTAGACGGGTCGTCATCGTCATCATCACCACAAGCGGTAAAGTTCAAACACAATACAACCATTAACA
>OGIZ01000367.1_pt1 | contig 31462 bp, 43 predicted proteins | sample 1571911 | NCBI WGS metagenome assembly OGIZ01 (sample SAMEA2582108, study PRJEB24529) | metagenome | biome: Human gut stool | place: China | collected 2011 | reverse complement strand
AAATCCCTCGCCTTTCGAGGCGTGCCAGTTCAAGTCTGGCTTCGGGCACCATTTCTATATTAATCCAAAGATTTTAAAATTACTTTTAGAATCAGCCTTTTGGGTCGTTAGCTCAGTCGGTAGAGCAGCGGACTTTTAATCCGTTGGTCGAAGGTTCGAATCCTTCACGACCCACCAATTATTTCTTAAGTGGCGATAAAATGGCGATTAAATTTCCATTTTTTACACTTTCATTCATAAATTATTTATCTTAGTGGCGATGCCGCCAATCATAAAAAATGAAATTAAAATTTCTTATCAACTATCACGTAAAAGATAAAAACACCTTATAAATCAATATGCTGTAATCGCCTACAAACTTACACGGATCTCTTTTAAGTGAAAAACACTGTAAAACCCCGTAAATTTTACAGTTAAGATCTCTATTCTTTCAGTAAAACGATCTCTTTTACTTCAACTACTTACCCAATTTTACAAGATGAAAATTAACTGAAAAAATGTAAATTTTTAACGCAAATTCGGCGGGGGAGGAAGTGGATTTTCCGTGCCTTGTATTTTTACGTGAAAAAATTCCGTGGGATTCTTTTGATATTGTTTATTGAGTAGATTTATTTACTAAACAATAACTTAGATTTTACGTGATGAATGTTGACTCAAATTGATTTCGTTGAGATAAAAAAAGCGGGAGAATCCCGCCTTTGAAATCATACTGAAACTTTATTGATGATAGTTTCAATCTTCATTTTCTTTTTATTCAGAAGTGCAAAAATATCAGCCCAAACCCCTGTTGGTATTTTTCTTTCATTTGTTAGCCAAAATCTTATTCTTCGCGCGTCTGATAAGCCTAGTTCTTTTGCAAGATTTGTTTGCCATTGATCGCCGTATAGTGCCTTCCCGCACTCGGCTAGTTCGTCTGCGCCATAGTTTTTAATGTCATCCGTTAATTTTGCATAGTGATAATAACCCAACCAAAATGCGCCTTGCGCATCAAAATCCATTTTATCTTTCGGATCGGTTAAGTCACTAGGTATCTTATCCATTAAGCGCATGATTTCATCTTGCGAGCTTGATTTAATTATATCTCCACGTTGATTCATCAGCCCGATTCCTTTTGTTGGGAATCGGATGATTGTGTTTTGAATATTTACCGGCACATCAACGCCATAAACGCAGCGAACTAATTGTCCTATTGAATACATGATTTCTTTATAATTCATTTTTGATTCTCCTTAAAATAAAGCCTCTTTCGAGGCTTGTTATTATTTTTTTCCGCCATCAACCATCACTACTGCAAAGATTGTTTGTTTTGGAGTTGTACTTGTAAAGCGACTATATTTATCAATCCAAACCCAAGATTCTTGACGTCCAAAGAATGTATCAATAATTTTTTGTACGTGCACAATTTGTTCTACGGTTGCGCCTTGAGGGATTTCAATTTCACCAAGGATTTTAATGATATTATCAATAATATCATTAGCCCATTTGATTTGTTTTTCTGAACCGATTAATTGAGGTTTTGTGATTTGGATAGTTTGAGTTGTCATAATTGCCTCCTTTAGGTTTATTTCAGGCGCCCCCTGTGGGCTTCCTTTCTATGTCCTAATAATAGGACGATTTAAATTTAAATGCAAGCATTTTTTATAAATTTTTCAAAAAAAATAGCGGTCAATAGACCGCTTTGTTTAAATGTAAATATGTTATTCAATAATCGGCGTAAGTTTGCCTTTGATTGTTTTTGCTTGGCTTGCCTGCTGGGTGAATGTGCTTGCTTGATCTGGCGGTGGTGAACCTCTGTGCGTATGCGTTGCCAAGGTGCTTGCAACTTCGCCTAATAGTTGAATGGTGTCTTCCAGTAGTCTAAAAATATTCTGACCTTCTGACCCCATATAACTTAATGGCGCGACGATTTTATTTTTCTCGTCTGAAACACGTTGAGACAATCCTACTATTTTTTCTTGTAGAGTACCACCTGTCCCTACAGTTCGATTACTTGCTGTCGTGTCATTGATACTTCCCAACACGCTAACAGTTTTATTTCCGCCAATAGTTTCTGTTTTATCAGAATCAATCGTCACATTTGACGTGCCGATTTGTTTTACTTCGCTGTCGGTTTCGATGTAGCGTTCAAATGATTTATCTGTAATCTTCTGATCCGTTTCGCGAATCTTATTGCCTGCTGCATCGGTGCGTTCATATACTTCGGGGCGTTGCTGTTTTAGTTGTTCTCCAGGTGCAACACTTGGTACTGTTTTTCCTTGTGCTAACATCGTGCGCACAAAAGGTTGATCGCTTCGCCCATAAGCAAAGCCCACTTCTACCATCGTTCCTACTTCAGGAAAAGCAAAATCTCCGCCTTGTGAACCTGTACTTGTTACAGGCAAAGGCACGGCTGGATAAACTGGCACAGTTTTATCCTCGTTTCCGTTTTCGTCCAGTAGTTGTAACTCAACGGCATACTTCGGACGAAATGGATCAGATATATCCCCGCCGCTTGAAGGGTCTGCAATGCCGACAACTTTCGCATATTTCGGCAAGTGATACCCGCCCGCTAGTTCGGGGAATGTTTTTTCCATTTGTCGGCGTTCCGGGCTTTTTTGTTCTGGCTTACCGTCTTTACCTAGATTTTCCCACGACAGCACATAATCATCGCCATGCAATTCCACTTTCTGAATTTTATTGCCATTAATAATCGCACCTGGACGAATAGCTGCAGTAATAGGAATCGTCATATCATTACTGCCACTGGTTAATGTCATGCCTTCGTCAAACTCAATGTTTTTACCCGCCCAGCGTGAATCTTTGTGCGAACCTACAAACAACGAACCATCTGGCGATTGTTGCCACATATAATCGGCGATTTGATATTGTCGCCCAATATTGGCTAAAAGCTGATAACCGCTGCCGTTATGTGTGAATAGTGAAATTGGTGTATCGGCATAATCCGCTTGTGGCACTTTCACCGGTATTTTAGTTTGGCTGGTAATCCACACGCACAAATCACGCAAGGTTATGTGTCTGTGAGAACAGTTTAAAGGCTTTTCAAACACGGACACTTTTTCGCGAATAAATAATTTTTTATAGCCGTTTTCTGCGCCTTGTTCACGTTCCACAATGCCATCGAACCATTTGTAATAGTGATCATATTCGCCCATTTCAAATACCGCACTTTTGCCAATACAGTCTTTTTCTGTGCGCACGGTCACAAATCCGCGCCCAGTATTATTCAGCTCAAGAATAATTTGTTCGTCTGAAAGCTCTAATTCTTCACCGTCAATAATGCACGTTTTGATTATTTTCATCCGTCAATTTCCCCTAATTCTCTGTCAATCTTGCCCCAAAATGAATCGTCTTGCTTAGTTTGAGATTGTTCAGATTTACCGCCTTTTTCAACCGCACTTTGATTTCCGCCTTGAGCATTTGAGCTTTTCGCCGCTTGTGCTTTTTCCCCTTGCGCCTTAGCTTTTGGTTTTTGCTTACGTTGGTCTTTTTTCTCGGCTACAGAATTCACTTCACGTAAAGTAAACGATATAGCCCACCCTAACTGCCCGCTCTGTTCTGCTGCCGTCACTTCACCACTAAATTGCACCTCGCGCATGTTGACTGCCTCAGCAATCGTGCAAGATACTCGATATTTAGACTGTTCACCTTTCCCGTCTTCAGACTCGGCAAGATTAAATAAATCTGTTAACCACTCTTTACGAGCATATGGAATAAATCCGGTAACGTTTAATTCTTTGGCCTTTACGCCTTTATCGGACTTTTTAGTACTAGACTTCTGACCGCTCATATCCTTTTCTTCGCGTTTAACTGACACGCTCATCATGATATTGTGCAAATAAATTGGCGTGCCATTTAATGCAAGTTGTACACTTGGATTACGTTTCGGCATTTTGCAACATCCCTCTAATATTTGTTAAATCTGTGCCAATAAACATCACACAAGCAGTAAACACATTACCCGCTGTCGGCACATTCAATTTTATTTTTGTTTCCGCCACCTCAAGGTAATCCGAAACAGAAAACGCATATACATTCGCCGATGTATTCAGCATTTTTTCGACCTTTTCATTGTTTGCTTTGTCGCGTTCTTTTTTGGCTGCCTTTAACGCCTCAATCATTGCCATCGGGTCTTTAGTTTGTGTGGCAACGGCTGCTGATGTCGCATTGCGCAAAATGCTTTGCATCGTGCGAGCTGAACCCGGTGTAATGTCTGAGCTATTAGAAAATGATGGATTCGCCATGGTCGGCGTTTTAATCATTTTTGTTTCCTGTAAGTTTTTACTGGATTTCGCATAATCCAACGCCTGTTTAAATGTCGGCTCTGGTAACAATTCGCGCACGTTTTCTAAGTCAGCAATAAACTGATCAATGTTGCTATTTGTCACCATAATGGCGATTACATCTTGCGTGCCTTTAGGTCGATTCGGATCGGCATAATCAACCAACTTTGCCGCTAGTGCTTTCACAGCATTTTCGGGTGACAAATAGTGATTTGATTTTTCTTTGATGCCGTGTGACCAATTATGCACGCCCAATTTTGTGCCACTTACAGATAACGAAAAAGGGGAAATAATCCCCTTTTGTGCGTTTTGTAGTGTTGTTTTTGCCTGTGGGGATAATTTTAGTTTTTGTTTTTGCCACATGTTAAAAACACCTGTTAATTTATTTTAAAGTCGTCCGGATATTGCTTGCGGTTTAATTCGCTATGGTATGCTGTTTCGCAATGATTCGGATCACGGAATAACCCATTGATGACACGATAAAGCACGCGCCAACGCTTTTTAGGTTTACTTTGCGTTAATATTGCACGGCGATAAGTACGACTTGACAAAGTTTCATCTGCCGCACCGCCAGTAAGAGCATTAAAAAACTGATCTGCAGCTATTAAAACGTGATATCCCCATGTTTTTAAATTTTTTGCCATTTGTTAATATCCTCTTCGATTTTATCTAGATCTTCCATTGTTTGAGCCTTTTCAATGTGGGTTTCAAACCCTTGCTTAATGGCAAACAATTTTCCCATTATGATTGCAAACAAATCCGCTTTTTCAATTACTTTCTTTTTCAGCTCATCGACTGATTTTAAGTCATCGCGCCCTTCAAAAATTTCAGTAAGTAACATCAACGGCAATTCGTTTCGCGCCTCACGTTCTTGTCGGTAAAAACTGTCGATTTCGGCTTGCGAATAGCCTGCAAGATATTGAGATTTAAAATTATCGGTTTTATTAGCGATAAGTTGCATTAAATTGTTTTTCCGCTTAATTAAAAGTTCTGTTTGCTTTTCTTTAGGGATAACCCAACTTTTACCGTCCCACTCGTGATCTTTAGTAGGTTGTTTTTCCACTAACGCAATTTTGTTTTTTATCAATACTGGAGTCTTATTTTCTAACTCCTGTTCAGATTCAATATCCAGTTCAAAATATTGTTCTAGGCTTTCCGGGGTAGGAAAAATAATGTATTCATTAATGTTTTCTTTTAAAAAATAGACTTTCATTTTAAATCCCTACAACTACCACTTTTTTAATAATTGGTTTACGTGCATTTTCAGGTGTAAGCGTTAACGATCTACCGTTTTTTGTTAATTTAAGCTCCATTGAAAAATTATAGTCACCTCCCGATCCCCCTGCATCTTGATCGCCAATAGATGTGTTGTGACAATTTGCAATTGGTGCGGATAACCACATGTCAAAAATTGTTCCAGCCCCCCATGATTTTGTTACACATACAAATAAAATACCAGTATCAAAAGGTAAGTTGACAGTAATCGCGTTATTGCTTGAGCCTTGCCAAATAACTTGTTCTATCATTTTTAAGTTATTAAGCGATTTCCCCAATGATGTTCTGACATCGCCCGAAGACACAAAGTCGCCATTGTGCTCGAAGATCCAGTTTTTATTTGTCCCATTATCTTCGATAAGGTTAATTACCCCTCTGCCGAACCCATCGCCAGCGCCTTGTTTGGTCGTGTAACCAAACGAAAATCCAGCGCCATAATGATTTTTCGAACGTACCAGACCTTTAACAAAGGGATGATATGTATCACGGTCTTGCGATCCCTCGGCGTTAACTAAAAACGGGGCGCCGCTAGTATATTGATTAGCATAGTTACCATACCCATAATGCTTAGATGAGATGCCAACTGAATACAAAATTCCAGTCATAGAATCACCAGCTTTATTAACCGCCCAGCTTTGATAGGCAACAACTTCGCCGTTATCTCCTAACGCAGGGAATGATAGATAGACGCGATTGCCTATATTAGGGACGTACATCATATTAAAACGACGATTATTCGCATCGTGTGAATTCGGGTGCGCCTCTAACTGCCAATAACCCTGAGACGTCTCAAATTGATAAGCGCTCCATCCCCCAGATGTATTTTTAGCCCTCAATGTACCATTTATAGTAGTATCACCTGTTTTAGGTACTCTACCTTCTGCATTCTTGTTTGCATTATCTGCAGCGGTTTTAGCTTCCACACCTTTATCGTAAGCCGTCTTAACCGCTACACTGGTTGCGACAGTTTCTGCGCTATTGCTATTTACTGCAGAGGATTTTTTACTATTTGGAATGTAATTACCCAAATTACGCGTAATTGCATCAATTAATGCTTTTAAGCCTTTAATTGCTTTCGGCGTTGCAGCCATATCTTCGGCATCTGAATCATATCCTGAGAACAATTTCACAATGCCACGCTTAACAAGACTTGCAATAGGTAACTTGTGTGTATGTCCGCGTTTGTCTTTGGTGTTTTCGGTTGTGTCGTCCAGTGTTAGAGGATTTATTACTAAAAAAGGTGAAAGCAAGCGACGGTCTGTTACGTTGCCTTGGCTGTCGATGTCCGCAAGAATTTGCACATAATGCTGGCGGTTTGCGGTATCTACATAATCCGCCTTTGATTGCGTGAGATACTTAATTTCGGTTTGATATTCGCCTGTTACAGTACAATGATGCACGACATCGGCATAAACTGAACACGGTAAATTGTTTGCGGTGAGGTCATAAAGTGCGGTTAAATCCATACGCACCCCTTCAACATAAGCTACACCTGGTTGAATCGTAAATTGATTGCCTGTTTTACGCTTAACCAGGAAACCATCATCGAAGAATACCGCTCTACCATATAAATCACGATTGGTTAAACGGATTTTCTCATCAAGCCCGTGTAAACGCACCGTAAAATCAATTTGCCATGTATTAGCATTAACATTAATCCCAGTTAATGCTTTTGCACCTGTAAATTCTAAAAGGATATTTCTTGTAATACTGTTACCTTGTACAGCATTTTTATTACGAATTTTCTTTACTGGCGCAGTTTGCACAGCAACAGCAAGCATATTTTTTGATTTATTGATCAAGCCGATGAAATTGAAATCAAAATCGCCCACTTCCGTGCCTATTGTCACCGAATACACCACGGCATTTTCATTTATTACACCACTTTGTGATACGGATTGTCGGTGTACAATTTGTGCCGATGTCGGCATAGTGAGATATTGCGCAAGATTGTTTTCATTTAAACCCGGAATATTGGCAAATATAAATTCATCAAACTGCACCGTGCCACGTGCAACGGTTTGTTCTGCGACGTAGCGTTCAAATTGTGGCGTAATTAAACTAGCCATAAATAAACCTCTTATTATTGTTGTTATTATCAGTTTACTTTCACATAAAAACTTTGATAATCGTGATTAAATTCGCCATGGTGAATCGTCACACTTTCTTTTGTAATCACTTCAAAGGTATAACGCCGACAAGTGCGGCCATATTTTCGGATGATTAAATTCAATAATTCCGTTTTCTTGGCTAACTGAGAATCGCTCAAGCGAATTTTGATTACATCCCAGTTTTCCACGTCGAACCGTTCTTCAATCTCTACATAGCCTATGCCTAGACGTTCGAAAATACGGATAAAGCCTGCTTTACTGCCCGCATCTTTTGCATTTAAAAAAGCATATTTCACGCGCTTACGGAATAGCTCTAACGGCTCACCCTCAAATCGTTCTACGTCGCGTTGATAGGCGATTAAATTTAAAATGCGTTCACTGCAGTGTTCTTCGTCTAAAATATTGAAAGGAAATTTGACCGCACTTAAAACGTAATCCCACCATTTACCGAATAGCACAGCGATTTTGTTAAGTTCTCCTTTATCCATCCAGAAGGGCAATTTTATTTTCATTTTCGCCCCTTACTTTTGCACAGTGACAGATAACTGCTGAATACGCGGAATAGATAAATCGCTTTGAATGTCGCTTTGCCCCCATACGATAGATGCAATTTCGCTGATATTGTCATGGATTTCTTCGCCCAATTTCGACCAGCTAAAACGGCTAAAAGGGTACGTCCTTGTTACGTCATAATTATTATTTTCGCGAAAGGCACAACGGATCATATTTTCCACTTGTTGTACGATTTCTTGTTTACGCACGTCGCCGACAAAAATGGACGGCTGAAAGTAAATGGCGCACGTTAAATTGTGTTTTGTTTCGGGCATAGCGTAGCAAATCAAATCATCACCGTGGCCATGAAAACCCTCGTCACGCACATGTCGATTGACTTTATCAATAAATGGCTGACTGGTTACACCTGTGTCTAACAACAAATAAGCGTTTGCTGTACCTGGACCACGTGGCGCATCGTGTTTAAAATAAATTCTGTCCACCGATAAGGCGGCAACTTTCGCAATCATGCCTTTATAAACACTGTCAATGTGATGTTGTCCCACGCTCGAAAACTGTGTGCGATAACGTTCGCGCAACTCGTCATTCGTTTCACGATCTGCACCTGGTGAGGTGAGCCAATTTTCTAAATTTTCTACCGCACTTACTCCTGCAATAGATTCTGGCAGAATACGGTAATACCCTGCCGCAAGGTTGTAGTTTGAGCCTGCATTTTCGGCAACCACTGGCACTGCACCGCGTAATGTGCCTTTAGGGATCACCGTGTCTTGTGTCACTATAAGGCGGAAAATCACATCATTAATACGTTCTGTCTGAATCACTGTGCCCGCTTTAATGGTGAGATCGGTTACATCGCTTTCTTTTGTAAAATGCACAACACCTTCTGCTTTTGTTGCTGCTTTAAAATCTAAGCCCACTGCCCACGCTTGAATTTGTAACCAACTATCTTTTGCAGTTTTTACAAATAAATTGGGCAGAATTTCCGCGATTAAATGGTCAGTCAGCCACTTCACAGGCTTAACCGCAATGGCAGTAATTAATCGCCAGAATGGACTCATTCGGCTTGTATTGGTGATTAATCCTTCTTCTGCGGTTAAGCGTTCAAATTCTTGACGGATTTGTGTTTCTTCTGTGGGTAAGCCGTTTTCCGCTAACATTTGTTTAAAATTTTCACTCATTTAAACGTAACTCCAATTCATCAAGTCGCCCAAATTCATAAGTATCTGCAGTGATAAATAATTGCCCTAATTTTTCTTCGGTAATAAATACTGTACCTGGGATTAATCGCACATCTTCTTCAACCAACAACACCATTTGCAAAATAATGTCGCGACGTAAAATGCGCGAACGTTCCGCGATAAGTTGTGTCGCCAATCCACTTTCAAGAATGGCATGTTTAATATCTTGTGCGATAGATATACGGTTGTCGCAGATAACAGGCTGACTTCCGCTATCTAGCGTAATGTCTTCGCCTGTAATCAATAAATCAATGTAGAGTTTTTCCATGCATCACCCCGCGGCCAACTGTTCGCGATTGCGCATTTCTTGCCATACTTTATTTCCATCGTTGCTGTTGATGGTGACACCGCCGTAATTAATCGTTTTCGTGGTTTGTTGGTTTTGTGTAATGGCTTTGCTGACCGAACCGCTTGGCATTTTGGTGAATTGCGGTTGTGTTTGCTCGCTCAATTCAAATTTTGGCGAGGTGGTATTTAATGCGCCAAGCTGATTTTGCATTTGCAATGCTTGCGTACCGATAGATGCCCCCACGGCTGTCGCACTACTTTGCATTGGTAAAGCGCCATCTTCCCATTTGGGGATCAGCGGGATATTAATGCCTGGCAATGAATTGGCTTTTTCAATGATAAAATTGATAACCGAAGTGAATGCATTGACGATACCTTTAAACGCATTTGAAAAGATATTGCCTAAAGCAGTAGCAATATTAGAAAAACTTTCAATTGGTTTGTTACTGTCCCAAAGCGAGGTTATCGCATTCCACCCTTCAATTATGGCACCAATAGAAATAGCAAACACATCTGCCATAAACCCGAATGAACGTGCGACTAATTCCACTGCATTAAGCACAATATTAAATACGGCACCTAACGCATAGCCCATATCTACGCCGAATTGTTGGAAACTATATGCCGAATCGGATGCACTACCGAATAAGCCAATAATTCGCCCGATGGTTGAGCCGATGCGTTGCAATGCACTCCATACAATCGCAAAGGCAGAAAACAACGGCGCGAAAGATACCCCAGCCATTTTGAATCCTTCGATAAAGCCAGCTATAAATGCCATAAATTGAGAATGGAATTTATAAATTACAATACCTAACCCAATCACGGCACCTACGACTAACATAACTGGGCTGGCTAAGAAAGAAAATGCCACACCGATTGCCGAAACAATACCACTCATCAGAGTAAGTGCTGCCGTTAGTCCTGTAAATCCAATCAATGCACCCACGGCATAGCCAATCCAACGCGCAATATTCTTATAAGCCCTTAACCAATTTGTGAACTCTTGCCCCATGTCAGCAATGCGATTCATCACAGGCTCAAGTTTTGCAAGGATCTGTGTGCCAATGGCGATTTTGATATTTTGGAAAATGGCAGTAAATCTCATCCATGAGTCCGTTACTGTTTTTGATATTGCCATTGCATCATCAAGGGTTTTCATTTTGTCGATTTCAGCAATATCCGCTTTAAGTGTATCAATCTTCGGTAAAAGATTATTAATCACTTGTGCCGCCTCTTTAGTACCAAAGGCTTTTTGTAGTTCGTAAAGATTTTCTGAATTCAACTCGCCATATTTGCCTTTGATTTTTTCCAAAATATCAATCATCGGCAACATTTTGCCTTGTGAATCAAGGAACGATAAGCCCAATTTTGATTGTGCTTTTACTGCGCCACTTAAAAAGGCCGCGTATTTTGTCCCCGCTAAACCTCCCTCAAACACATTTTGCAAGTTACCAATAACGGCAAATTGCTCAGCAGTTTTAATGCCGTGGTCTTTCGCAGACGAGCCCAAATTAGTGTAAGCCTGCATTAAGGATTCGCCCGATGATTTGAATTTATTTGCGGTAATGGTGGCTTGTGCTGAAATTTGCTCAACCCACTTTTCTTTACCAATTTTTGCCGCCTCGTCACCCAAAATACCGTATAACTGGGAAATATAAGAACCCATGGCTTTTACGTCTGAACCAGTGGCTTTGGCAAGAATGTTTGAGCTTTTAGAAAAGGCGACGAGTTCGCTATCGGTTAAACCGTCAATGGCGCGCGCAATTTCATTCGTAGAACTCACCACATCAGTCGCCGCACCGCCATAGGTTGCGGAAAAATCAAGGGCGAAATCAGTGATTTTATCTAAACCCGCTTGATCTCGCCCAGTGGCTTTAACTTCATTCAACGCACGCGTAAAATCAATGGCGGGATCTAGGGCGTTTTTCATCGCTGCACCCGTGGCAATGACACCTGCAGCGCCTAAACCAATTCGGCGTATGGCATCTTCACCGCGTTTGCCTAAATCATCAATGGTTTTCATCACGCCTTTAAGTGGTGCGGAAAGCTGATCATTTAAGCTGATGATGTACTCAAGCCCCTGAATTGCCATTGTCTAATCCTAAAATACCTTGGCTATACCGCTTGCCACGGCATTTGCCTGTTGTTCGAAATACTGTTTATGTAACCACATTGCGCGCGCTAGATTATAGTCGCTGTTATCTGCGTGTGGTAAATAGTGCATTCGTAGCGCAATAGCTTGCGATAAGCCATTGCGCTCTATGCTATCCACACGCGAGGCTAGTTTTTTACCGTAATATTAATTTTCGGTACTAATACCTCATTCACTTTTCCTGCAAGTAACCCCGCAAGACCCGGTACATTAATAATTGCTAATAAATCTTCTTTTTGCTCACGCGCTACAATCGCAAGTAGATAATCTTTGATTGGGGTCACCTTATTGTCAGTCGTAATGTCATTCATCATTTGATCATATGCGCTGTTGTCTCGGAGAAAAGTGAACTCAACCCCTTCAACATCGACTTTGACCGAATCTTTAAGATTGCCAGTAAGTTTATCTAACAAAGTTTGTGCGTTTGTTTTTTCCATTTTTAGTTTCCCTTTTGGTTTCTGTTTTGGTTATTAAAATCTTTAATACACTTGTCCATCGCCGTGTAAGCCGTGGTACAGGTTTCAATACGATCTAATGCCTGATTCAGCCCGTCAGCTAAATCGCCATTAGTTTTAATATTTACGCTTAACGGTCTACATTCGGTTGTTTGTGGGCAAATTAGCTGTAAATTATTTACTTGTGGCTCTTTGGTTGAGCACGCCAGCAACATCATCAGGCACGCGGCCATAAGTCCAAATTTTATTTTCTGCATTGTTTAGCACGTCCTTTAGTTGTTGCCGGCGTTGTTCGGCTTTTTTGTTAGCTTGATTGAGTTGCTCGGTCAATTCCGCATTTTGCGTTTCATACCGTTGCAACATCGCTTTGTTTTGTTCAATGGTTTGTTCGCTTTGTTTTAACAAAAGTGCGGTCGATTCTGCTTGTTTTTTGTAGTGCAGAGTTGATCCAATACAGCCCACAAAAACGATCAAAAACGCACCGATGACCAAGAATTTAAAATTCATTATTCCCCCAGACAAATTGCCTTTTCTTTTGTGCGGCGCATTTGTAAGCCTTTTAATACTCGACCGCCCGATTTATTGAAATCAGAAATGTGATTGCACATTAATGTCCAGTCTTGCGCTTTTGCCGCACGATAAATCGTTGTAGGCAATGTCATGCCGTGTTTTTTACTGTAATAGCGCTTGATATTGCCACAGCCTAAATTAAAGGCTAAAGACACCATGGCATCATATTGCCCTTGATTCATTTCTCTGCCGTTAAAATCGGCGTTGATACAATTTTCTGCCTCTTTAATGTTGCGACGTAAATCGGCGGCCACTTCGTCAATGGTCAAAACTTTACTTTTATCTACGTTGTGGGTATTGCCTACGCCATTCGTCCATACATCGGCAGGGCATTTATATGGATTGCGCACACAGCCTTCTAAATTAACAATCATATAAACTGCTTGTGGGCTGACTTCGTTTTGCAATTCTGCTGGCAAATCTTTTTGTTGAGCAAAAAAAGCAGTCGCAACAGCCGCCGCAGAACATAAAATCATTGCACCAAATTTTTTACTCATCACTAATTCCTAATTTTTTCGCCTCAATTTTTGCCGCCAACATTTTGTAGGCTAATTCATCTTTACGTGCTTGCACGTCTTCTTTGTATTTTCGGTAGGCAATCCATACTGATGCCGCACCAAATAAAATACCGAATATTGCTGCCCACTCATTTAGTGTAAGTCCTGATACAAAAGCAACAATAGATGCAACAAAAGGCTGAGTACTATCCATTCTGTTATTCATAATAAAAATCACCTTAAGCATTTAGGAAACTGACCGCACTTGCTTTTTTTATAATTGTTGTACGTCAGAACGGCCAGCACCTAAATTCGGTTAACCGATAAGATCACGTGTATCTTCGTCAGATAAATAAGGCACACCATTAATGCGCACGAAATCTGGGCTTGTGACAAAATATTTCAATTTTTTTGTGCTTTTCGCACCGCCTTTGGGGTCGATGTTTAGCACGTCAGTTAAAATAATTTTGTTACCGTAGGTTTCCACTTTGTCGCGCACACCGCCTCGCATCGCAAAGAAGGTAAAATCTACTTCTGGCAAGCTACGATAACTGCCTGCACTTGCTGCAGCCTGTGATAATTTTTGAAAGTTTTTTGAATCGAGTTCAATTTCACCTTCTGCAGCTACGTCTCCGCTTACCCAACCATCAGGAATACCACGGGTTAAAGCCACAGCACTATTATCACTAATGGATAGATTCACTGATTCCACGTGGATCGGAAAGCCCATCATGTAGAAATCAAAACTCATTCCGCTAATTCGTTCCATTTATTAATCTCCCAATGTTTCTAAATCCAAGAAAATATTTGCCGTAATATCTTTCGGGCAATCGTAAGGGCGTACTTTAATGTAAAGCGTTACCTTGGTTTTGCTGTGCCATACAATCGTAATGGCACCATCTTTTGGCGGCATACATTCACCTGGAAAATCTTTGCCGTTGATTGTTGCGGATTTACTCATATCGCGCATTGGTTTGGCAAAATAGCCCTGGTGATATGCCGTGCTTGACGTTGTAGAGTTAAATGAACGATCTGCAATCTTCGCAATCGCTAATAAACGCACTTTACGTGCCACTTTATCGACCACACGAACGTTCTCAATCACTTGATAATCGCCACCTTCTACGTCTAAAGTGCGACCGTCCGCCCAGTAATAACCATCATAATCGGGATACCACATCGGCACAGAATAACGTGCAGTTTCAAGTGATTTTAAATGCGCAAGGGTAAGCTCATTGCCATCTTTGTCTAACGGTTTTTCGGCACTGCCTAGACTCACTAACGCACCTGTTTGTACCCGTGCAGGGCTATCTGCCACCGTCACGGCACGATTTGCCAAACGTCCTGCCAATACGCCCGCCTCATTGCCGAATAATAAAGGCACAAGGCAAACGTGATCGGCGACAATGGTTTGTTGCAAAGTGGTAAGTTTCTGCACATATTGATCCCATGTTTCACCATCAGATTGATCATGATTAATACCTTGTACAGCCTGGATGAAGAAAGTACGACGACCAAATTTAGCAAGTAGTTCTGCGTAGCATTCTTGCAATTTACCAATACTTGCTTTATCTACGCCTAAATATCTGGTATTGACACAATATTCAAAAGAGGCGGTTTGATTGGCTTTTTTCACACATTCGACAAAGTCATAGCCGTCTTCTTGTGCAATATAAACATGCGCAAACCAGTTTTGCCCCGCATTAAGCATTGCCGCACGCACTTGTTTTTTTAAGTCTGTATCGGTTTCGCCAAATACTTTGTCAAAATCGGAATCAGGCGTTAATGCCAATAACTTTCCTGGATTAACGGTGCCTACGCCGACAAACAAGGCGTGGCGTTCGATTTCCTTAGTTTCGCCACTTAACTGATTAAGAGCGTTAATTTGTACAGATGGGAACATTCTTTATTGTCCTCTTATTGTTGTTTTTGAGTATATTTTTGAATTTCCGCCAAAATAATCTTGGCGTTTTCTTCTTCACGTGTATCCAAGAATGGGCGTTTTTCCGTTGGAATTATCCATTGCGTTAAATGTCTACTCGGATTCATACCGTTCTTTTCTTCCAGTTTACGTATAATCAAACTGGCTTTCGCACGTGATAAGGTGCTGCGGATTTCGCTTAATGTCGGCTTGCGGCGTTTCGCTTTGCCGTTTTTTGTTTTACCGTTTGCCACGGTATAACCTAAATCTTTTAATTTCTTTGCTTGGCGCAAGGTGCAAGGGTCTGACCCAATGCCACCTTTATTTTTGCCTGGGAACTCCGTTTTTTTAAATAAGTGCGGAATTCCTTCTTGGTGTTCTTGCGCAATTTCGCCCGTTCGTTTTTGCTTATAAAACAATGCGCCTTGCGCTTTTTCGGCTTTACTGTTGGCTAACTTTGCAATTCGGCGTAGCATTTTTGCTGTACCGTTTTTTCGTTTCTTCCAACTTTCGCCCATCGGGTTACGTTGGTTTGCCGCGCTTTTCACTGCTTGGCGTTTAATCATTTGCAAAGAGCGGATTAAAATTTCACGTTTTTTCTTATCGGGTAAACTGATGATTTCGAGATCTTTCAGAAACTTCTTTAAGTCTTCTTTATCAATCCCCATTCGGATGTTCATGTTCAACCCTTACGACAACGTCAATTTCTTCTGCTGTGAATATTTCGATGCTGTCCAATCGGTAATTCACACCATCAATTTTTAATTCTCCTTCGCTATCTTCTATTGCCGTGAGTGGCTCACGGAAAGCAATGGTAAAGATTAAATCTGCCGTGTTATCGTCGATAATGTCTAAATCAAATGGGATTTCATTTTCATCCAATACATCGCGCATGTGGTCATTTTCGTTTACCCACACTTGAATATGCGCCATTAGATAAGCGGGGGAAATTTCGTTGAATGGCAAAGCCTCAAAGTGAAATACACCGTTATAGGAAAGGTGGCACACTTCAATGCCGTTTTCGGTCACTTGTCGCCCTTCATTCAATAATTTGCCCTCTTCAATCCAGCTGTAAAAATTCCCGTGATAGCGTTTCGGCAATTTTGTGAGCAAAAAATCAGTGAGTTGCTGATACAGCATTTTCTTTACAGTAGCCACACTGAACCCCGTTTTTTACCTTTTAATGTGCGAATAGCATGAGTTGCCTCAGCTAATAGGCTTTTTTGTTCGGCCACATATTCGCGATTTTGGTGAATTTCTCGCCCCGAAAGCGTATTAAATTCTGGTAACAACTCCGCTTTTGCTCTGGCGAATACTGCCTTCTTGTAAAGGCTTTCTGCGTAATTTTCGCCGTCAATACGTTGCGCTGAAATTTCTTGCACAGAATTGATTTTGCTTTTGCGGTAGTTTTCTTCCACTTCTGCTAAATCAATGTTAATCCCTTGCATAGCAGCAATTAGTGCCGCCTTCACCATTTCAACGGGGATCTGTAATGGAATTGCCCGTTGTTTTTGAAATTCATCAATAGTGATGTCACACCAGAATCCGCTATTTGTGATCGTAGTGTCATCGTAATCTTGTGTTCTGCCGTTAAACATTGCCTTCCTCGCTATTTGGGAGTGGGCGGGCAATGAGTTTTTCAATAACAAGATCAAAATCAATTTGCTGTTTTTCTAAACTCAAGCCCGCCACTTGGGGAAGACTGTTTTGGTCGTAATCGCTCGATTTAGCCAATGCGTTTAAACGCATGACACAACGCTCAATCATATTTTTTACACCCGCTTTCTGATTGAGTTGGAAAGCGCGGTTACATAACTGAATAGCCAGTACAAGGGTTTCGGCATCATCAATACCACTGGCTTGTACTTTGCCTTGAGGACTGCGTAAAAGCAGTGCCGCCGCTAATTTTAGCCACTTCGCTGTGACAATTTCGTGCAACTTCCACTGGGTCGCCACGTTTTTAAAAGTTTGTGAAAAATATGGCTCCACGGATTGACCAGCTGCGGCGGTTTTATCTGTCCAGTTGTAGATTTGATCGGCGACGAAATTCGGCAATGTGGTTTGCCACCCTTGCGGCATAGATTGATTTTGCTCAATTGCTTTTTCAGCCAATGACAAGGCTCGGTCAAAATCAGCAATGTCAAACAAATACACAATGCAATAAACCAAGTAATCATTCTGATAAATTGCCCCTTTATCTAAATATTCATTCACAAACGGCAACCACTTTGGCAAAAATCGGTTGCGCTTGTAATCTAATTTTTCGGCACGTGTTGGGAATGCGCGCACCGCATTAACATCGTTTTGTAAGGCAATTTCAAGCACAGCATAATCATTACCGTGAGTAGCAACCGCACTTTTTTGTGTGTTGCTCTCTGATACTTGATTAATGTCTGCTAGTGCCTGCATTTGACGTTGAAAATCTCGCATTCCCATTTGTGGTTAGTTCCTATGCTTCACCATTTAATTTAACTTTGGTGTGGTCGATAGCGGTCATTAAACCTAAATCTTCCACAACATAGCCTTCTTGACGATAATAAGATGTCACCACACCTTTTTTATCTTCATCGTTACGTAAAGAACGACGTACACTTTCAGCCTCGGTGTACACACTTAAGTTTTTAAGTGTTGTCACTGCTGCAGCGCGTGCCGGGAAGTTCGGTGGAGTAATGGCATTCATGCCGCCAAATGAACCCATTAAGTTATGTGAACCTAATGCGGCTTTTTCGGTAGGAGTTAAACCGTGTTTTTTCTGGATGAGTTTAGTTTCTTTGCTAACTAAATCAGCACCAACAAGGAAGACTAAATCATTTCGGTTTTGATGACGGAAATCTAAGCCTTGTTTTAAGTCGAAGGCTAAATCATCAAGATTCGCATAATCCGCATTATCACCAAAAATAGTAATTTTTCCTGATGATTTTGTAGATTCGGTCATGAAGTTGGCCGCACGTTGTTCTTGTAAAAGTTTCAACCAGCCTTTATTCACATCAGACAAATCTTCTTTAGTTGTATTATCTGCTACGCTTTGACCGTTCCAGCCAATTTGCAAGATGTCTAAGGCAACTTGGTTTTGGAAATATTCGCTATAAAGCTCAACAAGACGATCCTTGAAAATGGCGAATGAATCGAATAATGCCCATGGCACAATAATGCCACTGTCCGTTTCCGCTAATTCAAAGCCATTTTGTGTATGATCAAGATTAGCCAAATTACGGCCAGTTTGTTTACGACCAGTCACACCTTTTTCTGTTGCACCAAATAATTTTTGACCCTTCGTATGTGCTACTTGAATCATATTAATTTGTTTCAAGAAATCGGAACGCTGTTGAATATTTTCGCCTAACTGTGCTGCTTCAGGTGCTTTAAGTGCAAAACTTTCGCCACGCAGAATTGAATCAATGGGTTGATTAAAGTGTTTCGCTAATGCTGCCGCTAGGGCGTAATACGCTTGTTTATTCATTGCTTAGAATCCTTTTGATAAGTCGATGTTGTAGCCGTTTACGCTATATACATTTTCGTTTTCAACGGTTGGCACGCCATTTGGCACAATGGTTTGCTCTTGGCTTAATTCGTTGAATTTTTTATCCAACGCCTGAACCGTTGTTAAAAGTTGATTAAACTGTTCCGCAGTTACGCCTTGCAGTTGTTCATCTTTCTTTTCTGTTGGTTGTGGCTCTGGCTTAGTTTCCACTTTAGCTGAAAAATGGCTGTCAATTTTGGTGCCTAAACCATTCATCGCATCAATTAATTGCTTGAACTGTTTATCGTTCATTGCATCGTCCTCTTTATTATTGTTGTTATTGGGAGTTGGTTGTTCTTCCGGTTGTTCGGAAGATGAAAAGAATTGTTTGATCGCGTTGAAAAAACTACGTGTCATTTTTTCTTCTTCATTTTCTTTTGCAGAAAAATTCACTTTGACGAACTCGCCAAAAATCATGTCTTTTTGCTCTGCGCTAAAGAATTTCAATTCTGTTGTACCGACAGATGCCGGGGAATCGGTGACACCTAAACCCGATAAATAGGCTTTTCCGCTGTTGCGAAAATTCGGAGTGATTTCAATACTGGTGAATAAATACTGACCCGCTCTGTTGTATTCGATTAATTCTTGGTTGGGCGCAATGATGGCAAAAAGTTGTGTTTCGCCTTTTTCATTTTCTTCAGTTTTCAGTTCGATCACTTGCCCCATATTGAACCAACGGCGATGTTCTGGCCATAAATTCGCGGTGTAGTGTTCCGGGTCGTAGGTTTCCGCCATTTCGTGCAATTCTTGGGCGGTGATTTGGCGACCATCCACGGTGTAGCCCGATGTGGCGATACAAATAAAATCAGTTTTGAGTTTAGATTTGTTCATTTTAAAAATGCCTATGTTTCGCTTTGTTTGCGTAAGTGCCGCCATTTTTGCCGATCTTTTTTGCAAAATCACGGGGCGAAATTCGGATATATTCGGATATAGATCAATAACTGCGCATATCCGAACAGATCCAATTTTTGCCATTAAAATTTTGCTGTTTTTGTTGCCACAATACGCCAAACACAACAACAGCAAGATAAAAGATGACTAAAAGATGACTGAATCTAAGCTAAGAAAAAGAAAAACAAAACGCTACGATGACGAAGTGATTTATGCGGCAAAGTTTTTATATTTAAAAAAATACACGCCGAAAGAGATCGCTGAAGAATTAGGTTTAAATAGCACACGCCCGATTTACTATTGGGCGGAAAAATACAATTGGCGCAATTTAATCAGCGAAAGCGGGATTGAAGAATTGATCGCGCTACGCATTATCACGCTGACAGAACGGGAAAATAAAAGCGATCAGGAAATAAAAGAACTAGAAGCCCTGATCGATAAAGATATTCAGTACAAAAAGCAACGTGCAGCAACGGTAGCTAAAGTGACGGCAAAAAGTGCGGTCAATTCTAATGATGTTTCTAGCGGTGAACGCGCCTTTGCCGACAGCGGTGACGGTGACGAACGCAAGAAGAAAAAACGGGTAAAGAATGATATTTCCCACGTTACGCCCGAAATGTGCCAGCCGTTTATTGATTCGTTGTTTTATTATCAAAAACACATCCGCGCCAACAAGCACCACGATGTGCGCAATATTCTGAAATCGCGCCAAATTGGGGCAACTTATTATTTCAGTTTTGAGGCGTTGGAAGATGCGATTTTCAGCGGTGACAATCAAATATTCTTATCAGCTAGTAAGCGACAAGCAGAAATCTTTAAAAATTACATTGTGAAGATGGCGAGGGAATATTTCGGTGTTGAACTAACTGGCAACCCAATTATTTTAAGCAATGGCGCGGAACTGCATTTTTTATCGACTAACAAAAATACGTCGCAAGGGAATAGTGGCCACGTGTACGGCGATGAATATGCGTGGATTCGTGACTTTCAGCGATTCAATGACGTGGCATCAGCCATGGCAACGCATGAAAAATGGCGTGAAACCTATTTCAGTACGCCCTCTTCAAAATTTCATGAATCCTATTCTTTTTGGAGTGGCGACAACTGGCGCGATGGCGACCCTAAACGCAAAAACGTGCCATTCCCAACTTTTGCAGAATTGCGTGACGGTGGGCGACTTTGCCCCGATGGTCAGTGGCGTTATGTGGTGACGATTGAAGATGCACTAAAAGGCGGTGCTGATACGTTATTTAATATTGAAAAACTGAAACAGCGCTATAGCAAATACGCGTTCAACCAGCTTTATATGTGCGTTTGGATTGATGATGCGGATTCGATTTTTACCGTTCAGCAACTTTTAAAATGTGGTGTAGATGTTACGAAATGGAAAGATTTTAACCCGAAATCTGAACGCCCATTTGGCGATCGTGAAGTATGGGGCGGATTCGATCCTGCACACAGTGGCGATGGCGCAAGTTTTGTGATTATTGCCCCGCCTGCGTTACCCGGTGAAAAATATCGCTTGCTCGAACGGCATCAATGGCATGGGCTATCTTATGTGTATCAAGCGAACCAAATTCGTGCACTTTATGAAAAATACAATATGACTTACATCGGCATTGATGCGACGGGCGTGGGTTATGGGGTTTATGAACTGGTGAAAGAGTTTGCACGCCGTGCCGCCACGGCGATTATTTACAACCCCGAAAGCAAAACAGGTATGGTGCTGAAAGTGCATGATTTAGTTGAGCATGGGCAAATTGAGTGGAGCGAAAAAGAATTGGATATTGTGCCTAGTTTTTTAATGATTAAGCACCAATCAACCAAATCTGGCAATACGATGACGTTCACGGCTGAACGCACCGTAAAAACACAGCACGCCGATGTGTTTTTCGCAATTTGTAATGCCATTAATAAAAAATCTTTAAATGATAAACCGCGCAAACGTCGCGGATGGAGTGTATTAAGTGGAAACTAATGTAAAAAAAGACAGTAAAAAAGGCATTGTGATTGCGCCTATTAATGACCGCACTTTTTCATTAAGTGAGATAACTGCCTCACCCGCGTTAGATTATGTCGGTATTGGCTTTGACGAAAATTACAACTGCTATTTGCCCCCAGTGAATCGTCACGCACTGGCAAAACTACCACACCAAAACGCACAACATGGCGGAATTCTGCATAGTCGAGCCAACATGGTAAGCGCACTCTACGAAGGCGGAAAAGCGTTATCTCGTATGGATATGCGCGCACTTTGCCTAAACTTAATTCAATTTGGAGATGTGGGGCTTTTAAAAGTTCGTAATGGTTTTGGTCAAGTTGTGCGTTTAGTGCCTCTTTCCAGCCTTTATTTACGTGTACGCAAGGACGGCGGCTATTCGTATTTGATGAAAAAATCGCTTTATGATACCGCACAAGAAATCTATAGCTATGATGCGAAAGATATTATATTCATTAAACTTTACGATCCCATGCAGCAGGTTTATGGATCGCCAGATTATGTAGGCGGTATCCAATCTGCACTATTAAACTCTGATGCTACTGTATTTCGCCGTCGCTATTTCAGCAACGGGGCTCATATGGGCTTTATTTTGTACTCCACGGATCCCGACTTAACCGAAGAAATGGAAGAAGAGATCGCAAGAAAGATCAGTGAATCTAAAGGCGTAGGAAATTTCCGATCCATGTTTGTGAATATTGCTAACGGTCATCCTGACGGGTTAAAAGTGATTCCGATTGGCGATACCGGCACAAAAGATGAATTTGCTAATATAAAAAACATATCTGCGCAAGACGTTTTAACCGCACACAGATTCCCTGCAGGTTTAAGCGGCATCATTCCAACAAATACGGCAGGATTAGGTGACCCCTTAAAATATCGTGAAGTCTATCACTACGATGAAGTCATGCCACTGCAGGAGATTATAGCGGAAACTATCAACAGTGATCCTGAAATAAAAACTTTGTTAAAAATCAAGTTCCGTGAGCAAAATTTTAGCAAATAAATTTACGTTCAAAGACTATACAAAATGCCAGTGTTATATATAATAATGATCACATATTAATTTTGTGGCTTTTGGGGAAAATGGCAAGAACAACAGATATTTATTGCACTGTTTGCAATGCAAAATCAGTAATTGAAAGAGCTGAACGCATACACAGTGAATTCACACGTTATTATTGTGCTTGCAAAAATCCCCAGTGCGGTCATCGCTTCGTGATGAATATGGAATTTGGACACACAACAAGGAGTAGTAAACTGACAAAAGAGAATTTACTCAAATTGACGTTGAGCCAGTTATCACAAGAAGACAAAGACAATTTGATTAAATTATTAAAAGAGGAAAGCCGCTAGAAATAGCGGTTTTTTTTGAATTTTTTTAGAAATAGCTCATACCAAAAAACTGCTTGAAAGCGGTGTAGCACGTCGCATTTTATTGCAGTTGCCAGCAGATTTAGCTAAAAATAGCAACAATGCTAAGCCTTGTTGCTATTAGTTAATCTAACTACTAAATTTGGTATTTTTTTCACAATTTCATTTGCAGATTCTATTTCTTTTCTTAAAGCATTGCAGATAATACTTTCAAGTTCATTTTGTGGAGCCGCCTTGAATGTGAAAACCCATGATTTCTTTTCATCTTCGGTTAAACTTGATTTTTCTAAACTTTTTGTTAATAAATCAAAAATAAAATCTGAATTATCCATTTATTCATCCTTATTATGATTATAACGACTATTTTTCAATAATACCCATTTCTTTCATCGTATGCAATGACACATAAGAAGATTTCAAACTGCCATAAGGGGCTTTAGGCTCAAAGAGTACCAGCATTTGCGGTTTGTTGTTTTGGTCGGTCTCTTCGCCTGTTTCGTTGTTGATGAAAGGGATACGTGAATTGGTGATATAGACGATTTCTTTTGCATTACGCACACACATATCGAACCATTTTGTTGAGCCGTCCACATTGAGCAGCATCACCACCGTTTTGTTATGTAGCACACTTTGCTGAATAGCACGTAAGACAAACGGCAATGGGTTACTATAAGGCGGATTCATCCAACAGTAACGCCCTTTCCAATCTGCTGTTAGCGTGTCTTGTTCTGGGCTGATAAATTTTTTCACTTTTGTGTTGTGCTCCATAGCGCACGCATCTAAATCAAATTTGATATTGAAATACTGTTCTGCATAATGAAAAACCCACCAAGGTGTAGCCCATAAGTCTTTATCTGATTTTTTTGTGTTAGATTTATTCATAAATTATCCCTTATGTTTAATTACATTCGGCACTTCCACAATTAGAATTCTTTCCGGTGGAATTTTTAAAAATTTTCTATAATAGTTCGCAATTTCTTCCGCCTCGCTATACGTCACGGTTTCTCGGCTTGCGCGCCCAATTTGCCATTCTCTAGCAAATTCACATTCAAGCACTACATATCGCTTACCATCAATTAATTGTATTTCTTCCATAAATATCCTTAGGCTAAAGAATACACAATACCCACATAAACATCCCAATAATCCCGCCAATCATTCCACTGGCAAGCCCTAGCAATAAACTATCAATTTTTTCTTTTTTATGTTTTATAACATCATCTTCTAAACGGTTAATAATTTTAGAAAAATAGTTATTTATGTCACATTGAATTTTTAGGCTGTGTTTAACTTTACCAAATACAATATAAAGTTCTTCCACATAATCTTTTAAATATTGAATCTCCGAATCAAAATCAATTTGACCGCACTTTTCCGCCCGTTTTGCCGCTAAGATTCGGCTGATTTGTTTCTGTTTTCTTTTATTCATTTGGTTTTCTCCTATTGAATACGTTGGTTTTTATGAAAATCTTTGAGCTTTTGAAGGTTTCTCGGCACAGGGGAAAGCGACGTCATCATATTTTGATTCCGTTTCACTAACTGCACATCGTTTTCGGTGAGTGTTAAGGCTGTATATTTATCTATGGTTAGCCGTTTGTACTTGAATAAATAGTCTAATTTTTGTGCGCTAAGTGGTGCGCAGATCGATTGTGTCAGTAATTTGATCTTTTGCTCAATAATTGAGCGGTTACAGTTACTGACACAAGTCCAAGGCGCACTGCGTGCGCTATTGTTAGCGGTTGAGCTACGCTCAACCATAGATTCCGTGCGTTGCGCAAAATCTTGTGGGCGTTTTTTAATTTGCCATTTTTTGGTGCGTGAAATGACTTGTTTTAGGCTGAATCTATTCGCTAAACCAATAATGGCTTTGCGTTGTTCGCCATATTTATTAGCAGGTTTAGTTTCATAATCGAGCTTGATGGGTTGATCAGTACGTTTAGCAAGCGCACCACCTTGAATTTCCATATATGCCGCATAGTCATTCGCGATGCCTGCGGCTGCTTGGGCTTTATTGATAATTTCATCATCGGCTTGACCGCTGATTAATCGGCGCAATTCACGCCAAACAGAAATTGATGCGCCACCGTAGAATTGGAACTGACGAATGCCCCAACGGCTCGCCCATGCACGAACTCGCAATGCGTTGTCATGTAGGCTTAGTGTCGGGTCTTCGTCTGATACTTCGCCCGAAAGGGCGAAACCATCAATATTTTTAGCAATGTATTTGGCAATGTAAGCCGTTGCGCTACCTTTTGTTTTATCGCATTCTTCCACCTTGCAACGGTGTTCTGCTGCGCCTTTTTCATTGCCGTCTAACTCTAGGGCTTTTTGTTTAAATAATCGGATGACTTCTTCTTTGTGTTCTGCTGGCACGTAAGCTAATGCATGCCAGTGTGGCGTACCGTCTTTATGCGGCTCAGCTACTCGCATACCATAAAATTTAATATCACGTTTCGCTAATAAAGCACGGAACTGTTGCCATACTTTGTTTAGATAGTTTTGCGTATCTCGTGGATTAACTCCCGACCATTTTTTATTGTTGTTGCCAGCATGGAAAGATGATGGCGCAGTAAGGGTTAAAAATAAGGCTTCATTGGTATTTTCTTCTGCCCACTCTTCCAAGCCACGCAAGCGCACCATCATTTCATTACGACGTAATGCGGGGTTAGAGGATGATTTTAAAAACATATCGAAAAGTTCGACCTGTTCTTCGGGATTGTCAATGTTTTCAATGATCATGGCGCGCAAGTAATCGTGATTCTTGCGTTGTTGGAGTTGCCACTCCTGGAAACTTTGGTTAGAAATATAACTGGCAGCATTGGCGCGCACCTCGCCACAAGCAATGGCGATATGTTCGACCATTCTTCTTTGAGTGGTGCGCATTTGTTTAAACCACCATTTTTCGCAGGTAAGTCTAATTAGTGTGCTTTCAATATGTTCTGACTTGATATTCTTGGCTTGCTCTTTTTTCTCCCAATGAGGGATAGGCAACCCAATAAACATCGCAACTTCGCCACACCATTCATAAAGTTTAAAAAAATAACCTTGAATATCTGATTCATCGTCAGTATTCATGCCATTTTTTAAAAAGTGTGTGCAATCAAATTGAAATTGAGTAAATGCTGTAGCAATTTGATACGCCATCTTTTTCAATTTACTTTCAGTGATTAGATAAAAAGGCAATTGCTGCTGTTTTTTAGTGTTGTAAAGCTTAAAGTGGAAACCGCTGTAATGCAGATTATTGTAGTGTTTTGCTAACTCTTCACGGGTTGGCAAAGTAGAAAATTGCACGGACTGTTGCATCTCATCTTTAACAGATAGTAACCATTGAGGGGTGCTGATGAATGCATGCAAAAAATCCACATCCACGTTGTACTGTGAAAAGACTTTTTGTAAGCGTACATCTAATACATCGCGTAAATAATCATTGGCGTATCGGCGTTGTTTATTTCCTAGAGAAAACGCAATCGACCCATCATCTTTAACAGAACGATAGGCCTTAATGTAAAGTTTACGGAAATATTCGCGCTGACGTTGGCGTGGTAGGTTTTCAAGTTTTTGTTCGATAAACTCAAAATCAGCTGGATTAGTGGCAAACAACTCCAACTGCAGTGGTGTGTAACAGCTTTCATCAAGAGGCAGAAAAGTGCGGTCAAATTTATGACCATTCTCTGCCGCTTGATGGCGTTCACAGGCAACCACCGCCATGTGTGCATTTTTGGCGGTGACGGTGTTGTCGCGTTGCTGTTCCCACATTTTCGTATTCACTTTTAACTTTTTATGATTTAAATTCATCTAAATAAAATTTAGATGAACAGAACTAATGATGATAGATAAAAAAAGTGTTTATGCCTGCGCATAAGTGGCTTGAATTTCTGTGATGCGTTTTACTTCTGCGTAGATTTCTTCTAATTTTTTAGCGACGTCAGATAGCGCATTTATATCATCCCCCATCAATTCACAAAGAATGAGCGTATCAACCACCTTGAATAAGTCTTTACAAACTTTCCCGCCAACTCGTTCATAAGTGCCATTTTCTTGTAGTTCAATTTTGTAAATAATGTACTTCTCTGTTTCGCTTAACTTAATGCTGTAGCGATTTGATAATTCGATAAAATGTTCTTGCATAATAAAATCTCCTTAATGAGCCAGTTCTTCGGCTTTCTTGGTTAAATACCCTACGTTATCTAATGCAATTACCATCTTGTGATAGATGGCACTTGCAGCAATTTCATTTTGTTGTCTTTTAAACAACTCCCATTTTGTGCGATAAATCCAATATTTGTTTCGCCACTTTTTAGCCGCTTTTAAGCAGTTTTCAGTACTTGGTTTATTTTCCATTATTGCCCCCTTGTGTGTGGGTCGATATTGTAAAAATCACGACGGGTTAAAGCGCGCGGAAAAGGCGTGCGAAGTGCTGACATGGCGTGAAAGGCTTTGGTTAATTTATCAATCCCTTTTTCGTTGTAATGCCATAACTTATCGCCAGTCAGATCGGGCAAGATGTAATCTTCAAATGGTTCAATATCTGCTAACGCTTTTAACATGCCTTTTTGCTCATCGGAAAGATGATTAAAAGCGCGTTCAGTGGGATATTTACTCAAGCCCATTTCATGCAAGGTTTCTTCGCCATTTCTTGCTTTCGACATAGGGATGTCATTTTCTCGGTGCCATTTTTCTACCGCACTTTCGTTTTCAGACACATACATTGCTGCACCCTCGCTTTTTTATTTGCTTTTTTTGTTGTATGCTTGCCCTAAAATAAATAAACGGTTACTTAATTTAAGGATTTCACATGGCGAACGATCTGATTGAAAAAACAATTGAAGATATGCAAGCACAGATTCATCAGCAGCATTTACAACTGGCACTTCAAGAACGCGTGATGGGTTGCTTGTTGCGTGGACTTTCTCGCCACCCTGATTTGCTTGATGATGTGGAGAACGAGCTTCACATGCTGATTGATTCAACGTCTCAAAAATCGCCCGAATTGCTTGATGTGCTTGTGCCTTTTGTTGAGCGTTTGGCGAAACGGAACTAGATTGTTTAATTACAGCCGTAATTTCTTTGGTTTGTTCAATGGTGATTTCGCCTTTTTCGACTTTTTCTTGAACAAAGAATTTAAATGTTGATGTTTTAGTCATTGTCTTCCCCTTCTAACTAAAATCTCTCGGAAACTGACCGCACTTTTTTAGTGCGGTTTTTTTATGAGCGCGCAGCCGCCTCTTTAACTAACGAAATCATGTTAATCAGGACTGAGCCACGTGGTGAGTCTTTTTCAAGTACGGGTAATTTCCCTTCTGCTCTAAGTGCTTTCACTTTGCTTAAAGAGAGTCCAGTAAGCTCGGAATATTTCTTCATGGTCACGTAAGGTGCTGACACCTGTACATTCACACATATTGCATTTTGACTGGTCATTGTCTAAACTCCTTGATGTTTAAATAAGGACATATAAGGTTATTGGGTCATTTGACCCTTTAAATATACTCTGGGTCATTTGACCCTGTCAATATAAATTTTTAGGTCAATTTACTAAAATGAAAGAATTTATTGGTGGCAAGGACGTAATATCTCGCATCATGGAAGCATATGGTTTTGCAAATAGAAGATTATTAGCAGAGCATCTTGGAATGCCTCACAGTACCTTTGGAACTTGGGCTAAACGTGGTTTTTTTCCTGCTGAATTGGTGATTCGTTGTGTCTCTGAAACGGGGGCTAGGTTGAACTATGTCGCCTTTGGAGAAGAGCCGATTTTTGATAAATCAGATGACTTGAAATATTTTAATGCAATTCGCCTAGAAAATGGAAAATCTTTCATAATAGAAAATAAACCCTTTCTTTTGCCATATTTACCGAATTTAGACAGCCGTGAAAGTTATGACAAAGTGTTTTGTATTGATGAAGACAATCACACCTATTTTGCGACTAGTGATTACGGCAATTTAGTGGATGGCGAATACTTCGTCATCGTCGAAAACTCCCATCTTATCCGTTATATCACCGTGCTACCTGCAGGGAAAATCCGTGTAGACGGCGGTAAATTCAGTTTTGAATGTGAATTGAGTGATATTGACGTGGTCGGGAAGGTGATTCTTAAAATGGAAAAAATGTGATGAAAAAATTAATCGGCTTGACCTGTCTACTATTTTCCTCATCTATTCTTGCCGGCACGATTGAATCTGGTGATTATCAACCGATGAACATTATCGCAGATGATTATTCAATGAATGATAAACCTGCGTTTAGTTTTTCTTTTGGAAAGGCTCAAAATGATTTCTTTTCATTTACTGCGCAATGTTCCATTTTCGACAAAAAGAGCAGTAAAACATCAACAAAGGGTAAGAGTGTTTATGATATTTCGCTTGAATATCATAATGGCGTAACTAAACAATATATGATCAGCGAATCAAAATTTGATACTTACGTGAATTTAGACGTGTTTATCAAAGATAAAACATTCACGTTTGTTATTGATGGCCAACTCTATGACACATCATCAAATAGTCTTTATACCGTGCGCCCGCAAAGTGTTGCGCTTAATGCAAAAGAAATGCGTGAAATTCGCGACGGGTGTAGAAAACGGTAAATTAAATGTTGAAAAAACTTTTAAATGACGAATCAAAAGCAACAATAAGAGACTTTCTTTTTTGGCTTTTTGTTTATCCATTTGTGATTGTGTTTGCAGTGGCTTGTGTTGCGTTTATTTTTTCGTTTAGTGAGTTTAAAGGGGCTAAAATCACGGATTGGATTTTAGCTATAAGCACAGTAATAGGTGTTTATGTTGCTTGGCGTGTTGCTCAATCTTGGAAACAACAAAAAGCACCGGATTTAAAGAAAAAACTACTGGATGACCTTATTGATTTTGGAAGAGTATGTTTTATTTATAACGATAATCCTCAAAAATATTTAGATTCTTTACCTGAAAGCAAAGTAGAAATACTTCGTCATATGTCAATTATTGATATTGGTTTTAAATCATTAAAATTTTTTGACTCTAGCTTAAGCGAAATTTTAGTAAAAAAAATTGATGATTTTGACGTGGAGCTTAATAAATTATTTAAGGAAAAAGAAAAAGATAAAGGAAATCTGACTAGCATTTTTGGTAAATTAATTGAGTTAGGTTCAGATTGTGAACAAATTATTTTAGGTAAAGATGGCAGTTCGTAAAGACACAAAAAACGGAAAATGGCTTGCGGAAGTTTATGTAAACGGCAAGCGGTCGCGTAAGTGGTTTTTAACTAAAGGCGATGCGCTACGTTTTTACAATCAAGCCAAAGAACAAACGACAACTGCGGTTGATTCTGTACAAGTTTTAGAATCAAACGATTTGCCCGCGCTAAGTTTTTACGTGCAAGAATGGTTTGACGTGCATGGCAAAACGCTGTCTGATGGTGAGGCACGTTTAGCCAAATTGAAAAACTTATGCGCAAACTTGGGCGACCCGCCCGCGAATGAATTTAATGCAGAAATCTTTGCCGACTACCGCAAACGCCGCCTTGATGGGGAATTTTCTGTAAACAAAAATAATCCCCCGAAAGAAGCCACGGTAATCCGTGAACATGCTTACTTGCGAGCAGTGTTTAACGAACTGAAATCATTGCGCAAGTGGACGGCTGAAAATCCCCTTGATGGTGTACGCTTATTTAAAGAACGAGAAACAGAATTAGCATTTTTATATGAGCGGGATATTTACCGTTTATTAGCTGAGTGCGATAACTCCCGCAACCCTGATTTGGGCTTGATTGTGCGGATTTGTTTGGCAACTGGTGCACGTTGGAGTGAGGCAGAAACGCTGACCCAATCACAAGTTATGCCATATAAAATCACCTTTACAAATACAAAATCAAAGAAAAACCGCACAGTGCCGATCAGTAAAGAATTGTTCGATATGCTACCGAAAAAGCGTGGCAGATTATTCAGTGATGCTTACGAATCATTTGAAAATGCCGTTACTCGTGCAGAAATTGAATTACCGAAAGGACAACTTACCCACGTGTTACGTCACACTTTCGCCAGTCATTTTATGATGAACGGCGGGAATATTTTAGTGTTGAAAGAAATTCTAGGACACTCAACCATTGAAATGACAATGCGTTATGCGCACTTCGCCCCATCGCATTTAGAAAGTGCGGTTAAATTCAATCCTCTTTTCAATCCCGCACAGTAAAGGGATTCATTTTTAAAGAATCCCTTGTACTTTTCCTATTTTTTAGTGGCGATTAACTGGCGACGTCATTTTATATTTACCTTTATATACTCTTATTTACTCTTGCAACGCATTAAAATTAAAGTAAATTGTTGTTTTTAAAATGCTTATTATGGGATTTAAAATCCCTCGCCTTTCGAGGCGTGCCAGTTCAAGTCTGGCTTCGGGC
>OGIZ01000339.1_pt1 | contig 33834 bp, 25 predicted proteins | sample 1571911 | NCBI WGS metagenome assembly OGIZ01 (sample SAMEA2582108, study PRJEB24529) | metagenome | biome: Human gut stool | place: China | collected 2011 | reverse complement strand
CCCTTCCGTATCGGGCTTCATCGGAATCACGCCGGCCAAGGGATGGCCGACATACGTTGCGTCAATGCCGGCGCGCTTATAAATCTCCTGCTCGAAGGGGAAGACCAAGAGCATATGGTCAACCGCTCGGCGGATCTGGTGGATGCGCTCCGGACGCCAGGCCCAAATGGCCGGGCTCACAAAATGCACGGTCGGAATACCGCGGCGGCGAAGTTTCTGCTCAATGCCGAGGTTAAAGTCCGGTGCATCAACGCCCACAAAAACACGGGGGCTTGACTCGGAAATGCTGCGCACGAGTTCGCCCCGAAGCTGCACGAGCCGCGGCAAGTGCATGAGCACTTCCACATAGCCGCGCACAGAAAGCTCCCGAATATCGTGCCAGGCATGAAAATTCACAGCGCGCATGCGCGGACCGCCCACGCCGTACTGCGGCGTGCCGGGGAAGCGTTTTTCAACTTCCGGGAGCACGAGGCTTGCAATATAGTCGCCGCTTGCTTCACCAGCGAGCCAAGCAATGCCATTCTTGTCGATCGCAGGGGTCGGTCTCGTTCCCATAATGGGGTCTCCTAGGAAGTGTTCTTAACTTTGAAGTTCAACGGACACAGCCGCGTTGGGTAGTTGTGACGAAGTCAATGAAGAGCTGAAGCGCATCAGACGCCCCGGGGTAGTCGCTCTTTAAAGCTTCAATAAGCGGCACAGCTTCTTTCACCGTAAGCTGTTCACGATAGAAATGTCCATAGGCCTTGCGCAGCGCACGGAGCTGTTCATCGGTAAATCCCGCGCGGCGCAGTCCCACCAGATTGAGTCCCGCGGCCTTGGCCGGGTTGAGATGAGCCATCACAAAGGGCGGCACATCCTGGAGCACGCCCGCAGCGCCGCCAACCATGGCATAAGCTCCAATGCGCACGAACTGATGCGCCGCGGACTGTCCGCCGAGAATGGCGTGGTCGCCGACAATGACATGACCGCCCAAAGCCACATTATTGGCCAAAATCACGTCGCTGCCGACCTGACAGTCGTGCGCCACATGGGCATTGGCCATAAAGAGATTGCGGCTGCCGACCGTCGTTAAGCCCTGATCCTGAATAGTGCCGATCGACATCGTGCAGTTTTCGCGAATCACGTTGTCGTCACCCACCACCAGACGCGTATCCTCGCCGCGGTACTTTTTGTCCTGCGGATGGCAGCCAATACTCGCTCCCGCGTAGATCACATTGCGTGCACCGATCGTAGTGGAGCCCTCCACCACAACATGGCTGCGCAGGACCGTACCCACGCCGATGCACACCTTGGGACCGACCAGACAGAAAGGACCGACCACGACGTCTTCGGCAAGTTCTGCCTGAGAATCGACGATTGCGCTCGGATGAATCTGGGTCATGAAAAGAATCCTTTGTGATTAGTAAGGATGAATCGTGCGTCGTTTGCCTGATTACTCAGGTTCACTGCCGACGACCGCACTTGAGCCGCTTAGAGTGCACGACACTGCGCACGACAACTGTATCTCGTGATTATACGGACAAGGCTCTAGGGGAAACTGAAGGCCCTGCAATCGGTCACAAGTGCAGAAAAACGAAAACGGCGCAGCGCAGCTTCCACCAGGAAACTGCCCAGCGCCGCTCGGTCGAAATGCTCCGTCCGCATTCGCCATTGGAGGCGAACTTACCGCCGGTGCCTTTCTTTATTCGTTTGCATGTTTGGGCGGTTCACGGCAAGCGCACATCATCGACGCCTGACAGGCCACCTGACCGTCCACACGGGCGACCGCTTCAAACCAACCCATACCCATCTTCGAACGAATGAATTTGCCTTCGATCACGAGCTGATCGCCAGGCTGCACGATGCGCTTGAAGCGGGCATTGTCAATGCCGGCAAAATAAAAGAGGCTCTTTTTGCGCACTTCTTCGGGAATGCGGGAAAGCGCAATGATGGCACAGGCCTGGGCCATCGCCTCCACAATGAGAACCCCCGGCATGACCGGAGCCTGTGGGAAGTGACCGGTGAACTGCGGCTCGTTCATCGTCACGTTCTTGATCGCCACCACGCGGTCGAGTTCATCAGAGAGCTCAACCACCCGGTCGATCAGCAGGAACGGAAAACGATGCGGGAGCATCTCCATGATGTCCTGAATGTTCAAGCTCTTCGGCATGAATACGTTTCCTTGCGGGTCTGTAGATGAATAAATTGGGGGGCTTAGTGCAGAACCGGCGGGAAAAAACCACATCAAAAGAGGATTTCCCCGACGCGGCCAAAAGAGTGCCTGTAATTGTCGCTCTTTCAGCGATCCGCCGCTTCTGCCTTTTGGATTAGCTCGGCGAGCTGCGCGACCTGTTTTTGCAGATTTTTAAGCTCTTCGCGCATCTCGGGAAGCCGCGCAGTCAGCGCCGCCGCACGAACGAAGTCGCGCTTGGTAAGCGCCGGGAAGAAGCCCGTCAGCTGTTTAGGCTCCTTGCCCCAGCCCGTAATGGCAGTTGCCGGCCCCACCGCTGAACCCGATGGGATTTCAATGTGGCCGTTGATCATCGCGGCGCCGCCCACCATGACATGGTCGCCCACCGTCGTAGAGCCGGCGATCCCGACGCAAGAAGCCATTACGCAGTGCTTGCCGACGCGGACGTTGTGGCCGAGCTGAATCTGATTGTCAAGCTTTGTGCCTTCACCCACAAAGGTGTCATCAATCGCGCCGCGGTCGATCGTCGTGTTGGCGCCGATTTCAACGTCAGCGCCCAATACCGTGCGGCCGCGCTGCGGGATCTTGATCCACTCGCCCTTAAAGGGCGCGAATCCGAAACCGTCGCCGCCCAATACGGCGCCGGGCTGCACGACGCTGCCGTCGCCGACAACGGTGCCGGCCTGCAGGACAGCATTGGGATAAATGACGCAGTCTCTGCCTATGTCGCAGTCTTCCCCAATGTAGGCCCCGGCGCTGATGAGTGTATTGGCCCCGACTTTGGCACCGGCCTGCACCACTGCCATCGGCTCAATGGAAGCAGTCGGATCGACCAAAGCGCTCTCCTCCACGTAAGCACACGGATGAATGCCGGGAGTGCGCTTTACCGGATAGAAGATTTGCGAGGCAAAGGCAAAGAAGGCATACGGGTCGTCGCACAAGAGCATCGTGCGGTTCGGCAGCTCCTCGCCAAAAAGAGCCTTGGCATCGCGTTCACGAAGCACAATCGCTGCGGCTTTTGTCGCCTTCATGGCCTCTGCGTAGCGCGGATCGGTCAGAAAGCTCATGTCGCCCTCGCCCGCTTCCGCGGGAGACATAAAGCGGGAAACCGCAACATCCGCCCCAACCATCTGCATTTCCAAGCGGTTTTTTGAGCACTTTGAAACCTTGTCAACGAGTTCGGAAAGCAGCATTTGGGCAGTCTGCATCATGATGATGAAAATCCTTTATTCAAATAAATGGGCTGAAGGTTTGCCGAAAGTCCCGGTTCTGAATCCGAGACTAAACGGCAAAGTCGCCCGTCGAGGACGGATGATGATGATCCTTTAGGGTCTCATCTCCTGCAGTTTTATTTCTTTCGAGCGTCCGATGATGCATCGAGCAAGTCAATCACGCGCTTCGTAAGATCGATCCGATCACTGGCATAGAAATATTCATAAAGCACAAGATCGAACTTCTCGCGTTTGGCGAGATCCTGCACCAGACGTCCGGCACGGTTTTGCAGCAGGAGAACCTCTTCATTGCGGCGCTGGTTGAATTCTTCACGCGCCTCACGACTGCGGCGCGTCACGTCGCGTTCCATTTCCGCCAGTGCCCGACGCTCCTGCAGGCGAGTTGTCTCATCCATCGAAGGGGCATCTTTCTCGAAGCGTTCAAGACGGCTCTTAAAACGACGGCTGATGCCTTCAATTTCTTCCTGACGGCGCTGACCCTCGGCATTCAAACGGTCGCTCGCTTCAATGGCAGTCTTTGACTCCCGAAGAATACGTTCCATATTGACGACGCCGATTTTGAGTTCCGCGGCCGCTGCGGCCGACGAAGCTGATGCGATGCCGACAGCGCAGACGGCTGCTGTAAGCGCCGCTGCAGAGAAGAGACGAAGCGAATGCGTCATGGATGCCTCTATATGGATGGAAACATATCTGAACCGCATTGTAGTGTAGGTGAATTGCTCAGTTCAGAAAGATCTTGAAAGCACAAACCTCGAGACCAGCACGAAAAGAAATATTTGCAGGCCTTTTCGTGCACTGCATGTATGGCAGGCGACAAAACGCTGGGACCTTTTCTCCTCACCTCATCGAAGTCTTTGAAGACTTTGACTTTGCGCCATGGCTGCCGCGGAATTGTGCGAAGCGTTCCCTGTACGAATATGCCTAGAAGCTCAACAGCGAGGCTTACAGCGGGCGTTTTTTGGAAAACCGACCCTTCGTTTTCCCGTCAGTATGAAGCGATGGAACGCTTACGATCATTTTGTGGAGACCTCCCTAGCTTGAGGAGATCCGACTTGTTTACACTGCAAGAGTAAGCCACGAAGTAAGAAACCGCATACAGCAGTCAAATGTTTACAGCGTTTTATCTGAGTGTTGCATCTGAGCAAACTGTATTATTTAAGCGTTAACACTACCCATTCCAATCAATAAAGTTTACGCATTTAGACCGTTTTCAAAAAATCATCATAGGGTTTACCCCCCCCCCATGATGTTGACACATCAATTCCTACACTCCCGTCAGTGCTTCGCGCACTTGTTCTGTTTATGGCGTGTAAACGCTGATGCAGAAAGAACCTCATTATTCTTGGAGTAAAAGAATGAATCGTAATTTCAAGGTGGTCTTCTCTAAAGCACGTGGTGCGCTGATGGTGGTTAACGAAGCCACATCGAGCGTCCAGGCTAAGGGTACAAAGACCGTTATCGCCGCCGCTGTCGCTGCGCTCTCTCTCGGCGCAGGCGTGGCTTCGGCTGATCCTGCCACTGGCACGGTCACCTCTGGCACCGCTACCGTTGAAGGCAGCTTCACCATCACCAATGATGCCTCTGCTGCTGGCGGCCTCTCCGCTGATAAGGTGACGGTTGAAAAGGACGGCCAAGAAGTTGAAGTCAAAGACTGGTCTAAACAGACACTTGCTGAGTCAGACAAGCTCAGCATCACCCTTAAGGGCGGCGAGCTTGCCACGACGTTCGACGACAAGGCCTCTAAGGATTTGACGGTTGCGCTCGGCAACGTCGAAGGCGCCGGCACGATCTCCATGACGGCAACCAAGGGTGCTGAAGGTAAGGCCTATGGTCAAGCGCTCACCGTTGATACTCTTGCTCTCTCCGAAGGCGATCTGAACTTCTCAGCCTCTGGTACGGGTGCTAAGACGGGGGGCATCAGTATTACGACTGCTGATGCTGGAGCCATTACGCTCGGCACTAAAGAAGATAAGCCTGCAGACTCTTCTGTCCCGACAACTGCGGCTAAGGCTGCCAACATCACCGTCAACGATGCAGCTCTCGCAGTCACGCTGACGGCTAGTAAGGCTGACTTCGACTACAACGCCGGTACCGTTGCCAATGCGGGTACTCTGACGCTGGCTGCTACGAAGGGTGACACGAGCGGCGGTGTCGTGACCCTCGATAAGGACGTTTCCTTCGCCAACTCGGGTACTGTCGCTATCGAAGGTGATACAGTCAAGCTCAATGCTTCTTACGATGCAACGTCTGAAGCCAACAAGAGCGGCTACCTTGAAGTTAAGAGCACGGCTGCTTCTGACGGCACTATCACCGTCGGCGGCACGCTGACCGCTGATACCATCAAGCTCGGTGAGAAGACTGCTGATGATGCTAAAGGTAATCGTCAGGAAAAGAACCAGATCGTTCTGGATGCCGAAACCACTACCGTTGCTAAAGACGGCAAGCTCGACGTCAAAAATACGCTGACTCTTGAAAAGAACCTCACAGTTCAGGGCATCGTCAATACCGTCGCTACGGATGTGAAGGTTATTGGCTCCGGTGACCAAGCCACGAACAATACTGTTAAGGTGACCGTTGATGCTTCGGGTTCGACATATGCCGGTTCCGCATCCCTCGGTAAGGTTACCGTCGGCGCAGGTACTGCTCAAGATGCCAATTCTTTGACGGTGTCGGTCGTGGATGCTGCTTCCGCTCAGGCTGACTCCCTCGATATCGCTGCTGAAGTTAAGGATAAGGACGGCTCGACCACCAAGAACACGGCCGGCAAGTTTGTCTTAGCTTCCGGCAAATTCAACGCCGGTACGCTGACCAACGGCGGTTCCGTTAGCATCGGCGACTCAGGTGCTGCGACGCTCACCGTCTCCGGCACCTCCGTCAATAAGGGCGGCGTTACCTTCGACAATAACAACGCGAGCGCTCTCGTCATCGCTGCTGACTCGACCTTCTCTAATGAAGGAAACCTCGGCGCTGACGCCGGCACGACCGGCGATATCACCGTCGCAGGTACGCTCACCAACGTTTATAAAGAAGAATCCAAGACGGGTGCTAAGGACGGCATCATCGGCAAGATCAACGCTGCCACCGTGAACGTCGAGGAAGGCGGTGTGGTTAACGCCGCTCTCGGCGATAACTACAAGGTCACCACGACGAATGTTGCCGGCACGTTCGCTACTGATCTGAACGCTAAGCTCAAAGACGATGGCACGCTGGATGAACAGGCTACAAAGGGTTTCAATACCCTGAAGCTCACGTCCAAGTTTGTCCTCAACGGCGGTTCCATCACTGATCGTGCTGAAACTCCGGCCGATATCAAGGATTTCTATATCGCTGATTCCGGTTCGCTTACGCTCGGCAGCGATAAGGAACTGGGTACGGTGGTTATTAAGACGACCAACGCAACGGATAAAGGTCTCATCGTTGAAGAGGGCGCCGTTACCGTCGCTGACCTTACCCTCACGAAGGGTACCGTCGTTATCGATGGCGAAGGCTCTCTTGCCGCCGATGCTCTGACCACGACGGAAAACGACAGCACGATTGATGTGAGCAAAGGCACGCTCTCCACGACTCTTGCCGGCATTGGTCTCAAAATTGCTGATAAAGATGTTGAGCCTGTGAAGACGGCCGCTACGGTTGCAGACGGCACGATCAAAATCGCTCAGAACGGTGTTTGGAACCTCGACCTCGGCGAAAATGCTGTGATCAGTTCCACGGGTCTCAGTACGCTCAAGAAGCTCGTTGTTACGGATGAACTCAAAGGTCTTATCGACATTGGTTCTGCCGCTGTTGAAGTGAAAGACCTCGATCTGACGAAGGAAACGACCTATAAGCAAATCTCTGATGCGGGTCTTCTCGGTGTCAAGACGGATGCGCTTTCACAGGCAACCATCACTGAAGTTTCGACGATTGGACAGACTGGCGATTTCGGCAGCCTGAAGCTTGCTGACTCAGCCAAGGATACGTTGGCCGTCACTGCCGGTACTTTGACGCTGAATGGCTCCGGTGCCGTCGTTTCTTACGAAAAAACCAAAGACAACTGGGTCGAAGCCAATGTCACCCTCAGCACTAATGCTGGTCTCGTTACCACCGGTGAAAAGGCTACGATCGGTTCGATTTCGAAGGTTGCAGGTGCTAGAGATACATTTGTTGAGGTTGCTTCCAACTCCCTCGAAGTCAAGGGCAATATCGACGTTGACGGGATCTACGTGGGCAACGATGAAGGCACAGCTTCTTCCCTCACGGTGACGAAGGTTGGTGATGCTTCCACGGTCCAGACGGGCAAGTTTGAAATCGAAGTCGGTGCCGCTTTTGTTGCAGCTGATGCCGATGTCACACTGACCTCTTCGGAGACGGTGAAGTTCGGCGACAGCTCAGTGACCGATATTTATGACGGTGTCAACTACGTTGCTGGTTCCGCTGAAGCTAAGAACCTGAAGGTTACTACCGGTGATCTTCTCGTTACGGGCGACCTCAAGGTCACCGATACGCTGGAAGGCCGTGTGATCGTCGGTACGGATAAGAGCGCCGGTTCGCTCGTCGTCAATAACCTCAAAGGTACGGTCTTCGCTGATCCGGCCTGGGTTGACGGCAAGTCCGAAGCTGCCAGCACAGTGCTCGTTAAGGCTCTGGCTACTGAGGGTTCTGTCGAAGCCGGCCGCAACTCCGTTGTGACCGTCGGCGGCGAAAAGGCCTTCACGGCTGATGAAGTTCAGGCGCTCACGGGCTTTACGCTCGCTGAAACGCCCACTGATGCCAATGAAACGACGGGTGTTAAGGCTGTCAAATCCATCGATACCTACACCGTCAACTCTGTCGTGGTTCTCGGCGGCGATAAGACCACCGTTATGAACGGCGCCATCGTTGCTTCCAATTCGGAACAGCTGCGCGATGCCAAGTATCAGGTCTCTATTGACCGCAACAGCATGTTGGTTGTGGACGCGCTTAAGCTCGATACCACTGGCGAAACCGCGCTTTTCGCTCAGCAGACGAACTTGGCAGATGGTTCCATCCTCTTCATCGACAATGCCGCCAACGGGCAGAAGTTCCTGCTCTCGAAGGCTAACGGTACGAGCTACAGTGCTGATGCGGTCTTCGAAGGCAATCTCCTGATGGAAGAAAGCTACAACAAAGACTCGAATACGCTCTCTATCGGCATGACTGAGAAGAGTGAAGTGGTCGATAAGCTCGGCGACGTTGCTGGTCTCGATGCGATCTACGGCATGTATGAAAAGGGCGAAAACGTTGGCAACGCCAACGCCAAGTTCTTCCGTGATCTCATGTCGTCGCAGACCTCCTCTGCCTATGACAAGACCACTGGCGAATGGAACTTCCAGACCATCCGCACGACTCTGAATGACGTCGCCGCCATCGGCGCCACGACGGGCGCTCAGGCCGTGACGATGGATGCCGTCAACCAGATGGCTGACACCGTTGCTGCTCGCACGTCCATCCTCACGCAGCGCGCTCAGGGCGTCAACGTGTGGGTTGATGTCAACGGCGGCCGCTTCGAAGGCAAGAAGGTCATGGATGGTGCGGGCTACTCGTCCGACATCTATGCCGGCACCCTCGGCGCCGACTACCAGTTCGCCAACGGCGCCGTGCTCGGTGCAGCGCTGACGATCGGCACGGCCGACACCGACAGCAAGGGCACCACTGCCAAGACCTCGATGGATTCCGACCTCGTCGGCTTCTCCGTCTACGGTTCGAAGACGTTTGCGGACATCTGGAACGTCGCCGGCGATATCGGCTACCTCCAGGCCTCCAACGACGTCACGGAATCGGGCTACGGCTTCGGCGACTTCTCTGAAGACGTCAATGCCTTCACGCTCGGCGTGCGCGGTGAAGTGCTCACCAAGGCCGGTTCGGTCAACATCGTTCCGCACTTGGGTCTGCGCTACACGCGTCTGTCCACCGATAGCTTCAAGGCCGGCTTCAACACCGAAATCGACGATCAGAACATCTTCCAGATGCCTGTCGGCGTGACGGTCTCGGCCGACTTCGAAACCAGCGGCTGGACGATTGCTCCGAAGTTCGACCTCTCGGTCGTTCCGACCTTCGGCGACAAGGACGCTGATCTCAAGCTCGGCATCACCGGTGTCTCGGCTTCGGACGATCTCTCCGTGCGCGTCATCGACTCCAACCCGGTTCAGGCCACGCTCGGCGTCAGCGCGACGAACGGTGCCTGGGGCTTCGGCCTCAACTACAAGCTGGGTGTGGGCTCCGACGACCGCATGAACAACTCGTTCAATGCCAACGTCCGCTACGCCTTCTAAAAGGCTTGTACCGCGGTTCTGATCGGGCGGTCCAGAGATCGCCCATCAGGATGCGCGCAGCGCTCCCGGGCTTCCTTCCCGTCGTGCTCCAAGGGCGGCGGGAAGCCCTCTCGGAGCGCATCCACAGGCCTTCCGGGAGTGATCCCTGAAGGAGCCTCGCAAAGAGGCAATTGGAACCCGTCTCTCGCAGCAGTGCGCGGGACGGGTTTCTTTTTGCCTGCATTTTCCGGTCGGAGAGAATGATGAAGAAGAGTAGAGCTGAAACCTCGGGCACTTTGTCGGGTGAGTTTGCCGATCGCGTGCGCCCTCCGTATGCGTCCGATGAAAAGCGCCGGCAGGCCGCAGAGCTCTTTGAGCACGGGATTGGCTACCAGCGCGCTTCACGCATTTTGGATCTGCCCGCCAATACGCTGCGGGATTGGGCCAGAGCATGGCGTGCGGGGAAGTTCCGCACCACCATTTCGCCGCATCTCTATCGATATTCGGATGCCGTCAAGCGAAAAGCCGTGCGCATGCGTCAAAAAGGACACACCTGGCATGAGATTTCGGAAGCAACAGGCGTCGGCGCGAGCACCTGCAAGCGGTGGATGGAGAAGCTCAATCCCACAGGATCCCAAACCGTACCGACGAAAATAGGGTAGCGAAGGCCGTACCTGCCGGTAACGTAGTCTGTTGAGGAATTGAAGTGCAAGAACTGATGGAGTTTAAGTAATTTAGTTACTCAGGAAAGATTTTTGTGAAATGCGCTAAGTATGATAAACCTGTGTCAGGGCCTGGATACAATTTTTGACGACAACTTTGTGGAGGGTAATAATCTGCTGAATGATCACTTTGCAATGGATGTTTTGTTTCTTGTTGACAAAATTTTAATTTTGTTTAAAATTGATGTGTAGTCAAAATGGCTTGACTATGTTTTTATTAAGGAAAAAAATAATGAAATATTTAATTTCATACGATCTACATGGTGTGTCGCCGGATGTGTCAAATGATGTCCGCAATCATCTTGAGAAATGTGGTTTGAGACAAATTTTGGGAAGCACTCTTTTGTATGAAACCATGGGTGTTGAATCTGCCAAATCTGTACATGATCGAATTTATAGAATCATCTATACACGATTTCAAAATTGGACAGGGGCTGATTTTGATTTGATTGTCGGAGCCTGTCCCGACCTGTATTGCTCATGTGATGAGCGTTTGCAACAGAGTCGTATTAGGTCAATATTAAGCAGTGCCGTCCGAGAATAGGTACGCTGTGCATTAATGCGGCGTACCCTCAGCGAGGAGTTTCTCAATTCCCTCTCGTCCATGAGGGGGATAGGCTGCATTACCGATATCACCGCAATGAATGAGGACAAAAATATCTCCCATGAAGATCTGAAATAAACTCGGGCGAAAATCATGACAACCAGAGTGCAGGGAGAGTGGCTGGACGCTTTGTTGAAACGGAGTGTTGCAAAACTGGTGGACAGATTCGATTTCAATCCATCACCGGAGCTGATTGAGGAGCTCCAAGTGGGTGATATGCCGCAAGCGGTTCCAGCCAAGAGTCATCCCAATTATTAGAAGGTTCAATTTAAATTGATTAGCTTGTTGAGGATGAGCCAAGTTACTTCAGTGGTTATTTCGATCGAACATCGTGCTCATGTAGTTCTTGGTCAGCTACCGCATCATGATTTGCTCTCCCGCTCTGCGGCTGCACGCCAAAAATCATGGTTAAGTAGCCCTTGAAATATTCTTCAAGGTTAAGCGGCATGACCTTGTCGATGATCCCTGCCCAGAAAATGCCCTGCATGACGGGTGCCATGAGCACCATGGGGTACTTCTTCACGAAGTCGGGGACATTGGAGGCTTCAATTTCCGTTCGAAGCGGGCTGCCCGGCGCGAAGTGCGGAATCAGAAATTTTTCGTAGATCGGTCGCGTGAGCTCGGGTCGGTGGAGACCTTCAGACCAAACAACACGCAGGATTCGAGCCAGCCGCCCGTGACCATTGTCGGCGAGGAGCCCGGCTTCCGTTCGCCATAGCCTTTCAATCAGCGGCAGCGATGCGTGTTCGCTCGGCTGATCGAATTCTTTTTGGATAAGGACTGCGACTTCTTCGGCAAGCCCCAGGAGCAGCGCTTCCTTTCCCTTGAAGTAGCCGTAGATGGTGCCTTTGGAGACGCCGGCCCGATGTGCAATATCTTCGACAAGCGCAGCCGAAAAACCTTTTGCTTCAAATTCGTCGAGTGCTGCATTGAGAATGCTTCTGCGGCGGTCTTCAGATTTTTTAGCCATATGCGTTGTCCAGTAAGCCCGACGCTGGCGTTTTGTCGGTAGCGGTCGGCAGTCTATTGAATCTTATGCCGGAAAAGCCAGGACGCCCAGGCAAGCGAGAGCATACCGGCTAATACGATCGGGATGAGAGAAGGAACAAGATCAGCGAATCCGGCATTCTCGAAGTAAATCGCCCGAAGCGCCACAATGGCATGCCGCAGGGGATTGATAAGCGTCAGAGTCTGCAGCCACTCGGGCATCGCACGGATCGAAGTGAAGAGTCCCGAAAGAATAAAGCACGGCAGCAGGAAGAAAATCACCATCACCATGGACTGCTGAATGTTGTTCGCCAAGGCAGAAATAGCGAGTCCCACGCCAACGAAGCAAAGCGATATGCCGACGACAAAGAGGCCGAGCGTCAGGTAAGAACCCGCGAAGGGCAGTTCGAACCAGAATAGCCCGATCAGGAAAATCGCGAGCGCCTGAAGACAGGCGATGATCGTGGGCGGAACGGCTTTGCCGGCCAGAATTTCAAGTGAGGAGGCGGGCGTCATGAGCATCATGTCAAACGATCCTTCTTCACGTTCGCGGGCAACGGAGAGTCCTGCCAAAAGCAGTACCTGCAGCATGGAAAGCAGAATCGTAAGCGACGGAATGATGGCGTAGCGCGTAATGCCGTTCTCATTCCAGCGGTAGCGCTCAACGACGGCAAAAGCGGCGGAACTGCCGCGGTCAGCATTGATCTGGGCAACGATGCTGTTCACGTAGCCCATGGCAACGCCGGCCGTCGTGGAGTTTCTGGCGTCTGCGGCGGCGAACACCTGACCGTTCTTTTCAAAATCCGGCGGGAAGTAGAGGCCGAGGAGCGCTGTGCTCGATGAGATCGTTTCTTCAAATTCGCCGAGCGACCGCGGCGCGGCCTTGAGTTCGAAAATACCGGTTCCGGTTATTCGGCGCACGACTTCCATGGAGCTCGAGGAGTGCGAAGCGTCGTAGTAGGTCCAGGGGACGCGCTCGAGGTTGAAGGTGGCGCCGTAGCCAAAGAGAACGGCCTGCACAATAACGGGAACAACGAGAATGAGGCGTGAGCCCTTGTCCTTTAAGAGTGCGACGAATTCCTTCCCGGCAATGGCAATGATGCGGTTGATCGAGGCCCAAAGCGCATCAAGGAGCTGAAAGCGGTTCGAGCGGGTCATGATGCGGCCTTTTTGGGGGAGTGCTTAGCTTCAAGCGGCGATTTGCCGAGCACTTTCAGGGCGCCGGCAAATAGCCCCGCGGTCCAAAGCGCGATCACCAGCGCGTTGACGGCAAGGGTCACAGGCTGTCCGCCCGAGAGAAAACAGATGCGGAAGGTTTCAACCGCATAGGTGGGCGGCAGCAGTCTGCCGACCACTTCAATCCAAACAGGGACGCTTCGCAGGTCGAAGATGAAGCCCGAAAGCATCATGGTCGGCATAAAGGAGGCGAGCACTGCCGCTTCGGTGGCGAGGAACTGACTTTTGGTTTTGGCCGAGACAAAAAGCCCCAGAGCTGCCGCCCATCCGATAAAGAGAAAGCCGGTGCCGAGGAGGACCCAGAGACTGCCGCGAAGCGGTTCATTGAAGAGCAGGAAGGCGAGGATGAGGCAGAGCAGAAAGCCGCAGTAGGCGATGAACGAGTAAGCCGTCCATTTGGAGAGCAGAATTTCGAGCGATGAGGCGGGCGTTGCAAAGAGCGACGTGAGGGTGCCGCGCTCCCATTCTCGGGCGATGACGATGCTTCCCATCAGACTCGCGGACACTGCCGAAACGATGACCAGCAGGCCCGGCACGAGATACCAGCGGGAATTGGCTTCATCGTTAAACCACGTTCTGGGGACGATGGTCACGGCCGGCAGATCGGCGTTCTGCACGCTCGAAGGGATGCGCCCCTCCTGGATCATCTTGGCAGCGGTTTGCGCCAAGATGCCGGCGGCATAGTTGCGAAAGATCACGGCTGAATTGCTGTCGACCCCGTAAATCGTGAGCTGAACCTGTCCTCGGCCGGAAGTCAGGGCGCGTTCGAAGCCGTTCGGAATTTCGAGAATAAATTCGATCTCTCGTTTTTCGAGCAGCGTTTCGGCTTGCGGACGGCCCTGCACGGTGCGGACGGCAAACTGCTTGTTGGCTGAGAGGTCGCGCGTAAATGCGAGCGCAGCCGGGGTGCGCTCCTTTAGTACCACAGCTGCCGGCACGGCTTCCATATCCATGGAAACACCGTAGCCGTAAATGAAAAGCATGAGAAGCGGGAGCGCCAGTCCCATAAACAGGATGGAGCGATCGCGAAAGATCTCAATGGCTTCCTTTTTAAGGAGACTCAGGAAGCGGCGAGGTGAAAAGCGCAGGGCGTTCATGAGGGCGTCTCCTGACTGCGGCGGCCTGCTTCAACGATGGCGACGAATGCATCTTCAATCGACATGCGGTCGACGACGAGACTTTGTCCGCTGACGGCGGAGAGAACGGCTGCGCGCTGCTTCACTTCTCGCGGCGTTCCCAGCGCCAGCACCTTTCCCGCATCCTGAATGAGGAAGCGGTCGCAGTATTCCGCTTCTTCGAGAAAGTGCGTCGTCACCACGACTGAGGTGCCCGCAGATGCCAGCGCATTGATGCGGCGCCAGAAGGCGCGGCGGCTTGCAAGGTCGGCCCCTGATGTGGCTTCGTCCAAAAAGAGGATTTCGGGAGAATGGATCAGTCCGCAGGCCATGGAAAGATCTCGTTTGGTGCCGAATGAAAGCGATCCGGCTGTGGTGTCGCGGCGATCCGTCAGGCCGAAATCTTCAAGCGAAGCGTCAATGCGGTCCTGCAGCGCTTGGCCGAAAAAGCCGTAGCTGCGTCCGAAATACCGCAGGTTCTGCTCGACAGACAATTTGCCGTAGAGGGAAAACTTCTGTGCAACGTAGCCTATGCGGGCGCGTGCTCCCGCCTTGGCGGTGCGCAGGTCGTAGCCCGCCACTTCAATTTGGCCTTTCGAGGGCGCAAGGAGTCCGCAAAGCATGCGGAAAGTGGTGGTTTTCCCCGCGCCGTTGGGGCCGAGGAGCCCGAAGATTTCTCCGCGCCTCACCTCAAACGAGGTGTCGGCGACGGCCACAAAATTGCCGAACTTGCGGGCAATGCCGTCGGCGCGAATGACGACGGGACGCTCGGCGGTGTCATCGGCCGAAGCGGCCGATGTGTCGGAGACGTCTGACGGGGGACTGGCGAGACGATTCGCGGTTTTGGGTGCTCGCGGGAAGGTAAGGAGCGCATAGGCATCTTCGAGCGAGGGTTGGCGCGGCACGAACCCCGAAGGCATGCGGGCGTCCTTCTCCGGAAGCGTCGGCGCGAGCGTCGTTGCCGCTGCGCCCCCCATCCGCGGCACGATGTCTAGGAATAGGGCGTCCGAGCGCGTGGCGGCGGTTTCTTCCGATAAGCGTCGGCAGAGCATTTGCGCGTCGTGTTCAGCGCGGTTGGCAAGCGGGAGCAGGTAGGTGCGCCCCTTGGCGCGCGAGATGAAGCTCTGCGGATTTTCGTCGGCAATGATGCGGCCCGACTCAAAAAGGAGCACGCGGTCAGCGGCCTCGGCTTCCTCCAAATACGCTGTCGAAAAAACGCACGTCATGGGGGTGTCTGCGAGCATCCTGCGCACCACCGACCAGAGTTCGCGTCGTGAGAGGGGATCCACACCTACGGTGGGTTCGTCTAGGAGCAAGAGATCGGGAATCCGCAGGAGTGCGCTCGCGAGCGCGAGTTTTTGCTTGATGCGGCCCGAAAGCTTTCCGGCCTGACGTTCTTCAAACCCGGCAAGTCCGGTCATGCTGAGGAGTTCCGCAATGCGGCGCGCGAGGCCGTGAGCGCCATTGGCCTCCCCCTCAAATCCCCGCAGGCCCGCAAAGACTTCCAGGTTTTCGCGGCACGAGAGTGTTTTATAGAGCCCAAGCGTCTGCGGCATGAAGGCAATGCGAGTGGTGAAGTCTTCGTTGTCGGGGTCGGGCGTCGTCCCGAGGACCGAGAGACGGCCTTCGTCCGGTGCTTCCAGACCGCAGAGGAGCCGCATTAAAGTGGATTTGCCCGCGCCGTCCGGTCCCACCAACGCAATGAGCCGATCGGAGGCTTCGGCGCCCCCCGCTTTGAGGCTGATGCCGTCCACCGCACGGATCGGACGGGCAGCGTCGAGGGGGTTGGGGAAAGTCTTGACAACGCCCTCAAGATGGATCGCTGGGGCTAAAGCCATCGTCATGGCGCGGCCTTGCTTGAAAGATCCAGGAAACCGCTTTGAGCCTCGGCTTGCGGCGCGAAGTCCACCGTCACGGGCTGGCCCAGACGGAGCTTATTTTCCGGATCCGAAAGCGTGAGGCGGACTTCATAGACGAGGAGTGTGCGCAGATCCTGTGTCTGCACGGTCTTAGGCGTGAATTCCGCTTCCGGGGAGATGTAGCCCACCGTGGCTTCGTACGCCGGCGTCGTATCCGTAGTGATGCGAGCCGGGGCGCCCTCTTTAATGAAGCCGAGCTGCGTTTCGGTCACATAAGCCCGCACCCACTTGGGCGAAGTGACGGCAATTTCATAGACGCGCTTGCTCGCGCTCGCCATGTCGCCCGGTTCAAGCAGGCGGCTGCGGATAACGCCGTCGACGGGCGACTCAATGCGGCTTGCCACATCAATTTGGTAGTCGAGCGCCTTGAGCGCAGCCTCACCCGCATCGCGGGCAGCCTTTTTAGCGCGAATTTCTTCAGGGCGCAGACCCGCAGTGAGGCGCGCAAGATCGGCTTGCGCCGCCGCGAATACTTTGGTCAGATTGTCGGCATTGGATCGCGCTTCATCGAGCGCCTGATCGGACGCCACATGGGCGCGGTAAAGCTTTTGCGTGCGTGCCAGAGTGGTCTGCGCCAGTTTGGCGCTGCTTTCGGCCGCTTCGGCCTGCGCACGAGCCGCATCAATCTCTTCGGTGCGATAGCCTTCGAGCGCAAGCTTCCAGTCAGCGTCAAGGCCTTCGAGCTGCGCGGCCGTGCGTTCACGCTCGATTATCAATGCCCTCAGATCGAGTTCACCCAAGGGTTCGCCCTTTTTCACACGTTCGCCTTCCTCTTTGGCAAGCGAGGCAATGCGGCCGGAGGTTTCGAACATGAGGTCAACGGTGCGCATATCGACGGTTCCCCAGGCCACGGTCGGCGGGACACTGCGATGGGCTTCCCACCAATTGAGGCCGTAGTAGAGGGCTGCTGCTGCGGCGGCAGCGCCGACAAGAAGAACGATCTTTTTTGCGCTCGACATGGTGGCGAAATCCTTAGCGTGCATTCTGAACTGACCAGTCAGTTTAGAATCATTTTAGGCGTATTCTTCGCGCTCGTCTATGCAGACAGCCATGGCTGGAACTAAAAATAATCAAGAGACCGTATAGGAGACATTGCGCAGAAGAATGCCGAGAAAAGCGGCAGCGACTGCGACCGTGAGGAGTGCATAAAAGGCCCAGCCTTCAACGGATTTTTCTTTGGTCTTCAGGTCCCGCACGGTCGAAAAGCCGATGTAAAGGCCAAAAAGCCCCACTGCGCCGACAAAGAGCATATTGCCGGTACTGAGTGCCGAATGTGACGACCAGAGGGCATAAAGGAGCATGAAGCCGCAGGCCGTGGCGACCAGTCCGCCCAGCAGGGCGAGCGCCTTAAAGAGATAGAGCCCTGCTTTAAAGAAGCGCCGGCGGCGGGGCTCAGGAATTTGATCGAGTTCAGAGACTTCCATAGCGTATGCACTCAGAGAGGTCAGCGGCGAGGGGGCTTAGAGGACCGAGCAACGGCAGGCGCAGATTTGCCGCCTTTAGGCTTCCTGAGACTCATCGACGATGTGCCGGGAGAGGCAGGGGCGGGCGGAAGCGGTTCCGACGGCAGGGCCAGTTTGGCGAGCACGTCATAGACCGTCTGCAGGCGTTTCTCGGGGTCTGGGTTGGCGACGTTAAGTTTGAGGCGCTCGGGCCCAAGCATCTGCGCGTCGCGACGCGACTGCAGGAGCTTCACGAGGGCGAGCGGATCGAGGTTGGGCTTAGGCGTAAAGGCAATAATGATCGCCGCGGGAGCGGCATCAATACGGCGGATGCCGATCGCTTCGCACTTGAGGCGCAGTTTATGCACTTCAATGAGGCGTCGGGCGGCGTCAGGGAGTTTGCCGTAGCAGTCGACGAGCGCTTCGGTGGATTTTTCAAGGGCCGCACGGTCTTCTGCCGAAGCAAAGGCCTTGTAAAAGGCCAGGCGCTGCGAAACGTCGGGCACATAGGCCGAGGGGAGGAGCGCCGGGGCGTGAAGATTGATATCCGTCGAGAGCTGCAGCGGATCGCCCGCCTGCGGCGTTTCACCGCGCTTTAAGGCCTTCACGGCCTGCATGAGCATGCGGTTATAGAGGTCGTAGCCCACCTCGGCGATTTCGCCGCTTTGATGTTCGCCGAGCACCTCGCCGGCGCCGCGGATTTCCAAGTCGTGCATGGCGAGGTAAAAACCTGAACCCAAATCTTCAAGGGCCTGAATGGCATCGAGACGCTTCTGGGCATCCTTCGTAAAGGCCCCGTCGGGCGGCGTGAGCAGATAGGCATACGCCTGATGGTGCGATCGGCCGACACGGCCGCGCAGCTGATGGAGCTGCGCGAGACCGAATTTGTCGGCACGCTCAATGATGATCGTATTGGCCGACGGCACATCAATGCCGGTTTCAATAATCGTGGAGCATAAGAGCACGTTAAAGCGCTGCTGGTAGAAGTCGCGCATCACGTGCTCAAGCTCGCGTTCGCGCATTTGCCCGTGGGCAACGGCAATGCGGGCTTCGGGCACAAGCGTTTCGAGCCGAGCGCGGGCGTTTTCGATGGTGTTCACTTCGTTATGCAGGTAGTAGACCTGTCCGCCGCGCTTTAATTCGCGAAGCACTGCTTCACGGATCGTTCCGTCCTGTTCGCTCGTCACAAAGGTCTTCACAGCAAGGCGGCGTTCGGGAGCGGTGGCAATGACGGAGAAGTCGCGGATGCCTTCAAGACTCATCGAAAGCGTGCGGGGAATCGGCGTCGCGGTAAGCGTGAGTACATCGACTTCAGCGCGGATTTTGCGGAGCACTTCCTTTTGGCGCACGCCGAAGCGGTGCTCCTCATCAATGACGACGAGCCCCAGATTTTTGAACTGGGCTTTGTCGGAAAGAAGTTTATGCGTGCCGATCACGATGTCGACCGTGCCGTCGGCTAAGCCGGCTAGAACTTTGGCTGATTCTTTTCCAGTGCGAAAGCGTGAGAGTTCGGCAACCGTCACCGGCCAGGCGCGGAAGCGGTCGCGGAACGTGGCGGCGTGCTGCTCGGCCAAAAGGGTGGTCGGACAGAGAACCGCCACCTGACGCCCCGACATGGCGGCGATAAAGGCGGCGCGAAGCGCGACTTCAGTTTTGCCGAAACCCACATCGCCGCAGACCAGACGGTCCATCGACTTCCCGGAAGTCATGTCGTCGACCACTGCATTGATGGCCGTGGACTGATCGGGAGTTTCATCAAAAGCGAAGCCTTCGCGAAAGGCTTGATAGTCTGCCGGATCGATCTTGAAGCGGATGCCTTCGCGCGTGCGGCGAATGGCATACAGATTTAAGAGCTCGGCTGCCGTATCACGAACTTCCTGTGCGGCCTTGCGCCTGGCCTTTTCCCAATCGCCGCGCCCCAATTGATGGAGCGGCGCATGCTCCGGATCAGCGCCTGCGTAGCGCGAGATGAGCTGCAGATTGGTAATGGGCACGAAAAGTTTGGCGTCGTTCTTATAGGTGATCTCTAAAAATTCCGCGTCGCCGTCCGGCGTCTCCATATGCACGAGGCCTTGATAGCGCCCGATGCCGTGGTCGGCATGGACGACAGCGTCACCGGGTTTGAGTTCGGCGACGTCGCGCACCATCATCTCCAGCGTTGTCGCGTGCTTCACGCGGCGCAGACGATGGCGGCGGGGACTGGCAGCATAAAGCTCCGCTTCCGAGAGAATAACGATTTCCGGATGATGGAAAACGGCGCCGGAAAAGAGCGGCGCGGCGGCGATGCCGAGCGCTGAATCGGCATCGAGGAAGGTCTGCCAATCGGGGAATTCTTCTACGCTCAGGCCGCCCGTGCGCAGGAGCTGAGACATGGTCTCCATACGGCCGGCGGAGGGCGCGGCGATCAATGTGCGCACTCCCTTCATTGCCGATTCGCGCGTACGTTCCAAAAGCTTCCCGACCGGATTCTGACTCTTGCGGTCAACCTCAATGCCGGTCAAGCGTTTCAGATCCTCTGCGTTCTCTTTTTCCTCGACCGTGAAGCGCGCAAAGTTCGCGAGCGACTTGAAGAATTCTTCGGGTTTGAGCCAAATGCGCTCGGGCGCAAGCGCCGGACGCTGCGGGTCGGCCGCAAGCACTTTGTAGCGCGAGGCCATGTCGCGCCCGAATGCCTGCAGCGCGGCTTCAATGTCGCCCAAGAGAAAGACCCGTGCATTGGGAGGAAGATAGTCCGTGAGCGCAGCCGTTTCGTCAAAAAAGAGCGGGAGATAGTATTCGATCCCCGGCGGGAGAATTTCCTTTTCAATGTCGCAGTAAACGATGCTCTTTTTCGGGTCGCCCGCAAACTCTCTGCGCCAGCGCTGACGGAAGGCGAGGAGCGCCTCCGGGTCAACCGGGAATTCGTGGCCGGGAAGGAGTCGGATTTCCTCGGCAGATTCCATCGAGCGCTGCGTATCCACATCGAACCAACGGATGGATTCGATTTCGTCATCAAAGAAATCCAGTCGGAAGGGACGTTCAGACCCCATGGGGAAAACGTCGACGATGCTGCCGCGAACGGCAAATTCACCGGCGGCGAGCACTTGCTTCACATTGGCGTAGCCCGCGGCGGCAAGGCGCTTTTGCAGCGTCGTCAAGGAGATTTGTTCGCCCTGATGAAAGAAAAACGTATTGGCGCCGATATAAGAAACGGGTGAAAGCCGCTGAGAAGCGGTCACGGCAGAGGTGAGCAGCACGTCAGCGCCCCCCGTCGGCGCGGTCAGCCGATAAAGGGCTTCAAGGCGCTCAGAAACTAATTCTTCCTGCGGCGAAAGCACGTCGTAGGGGAGCGTTTCCCAATCCGGCAGCGGCCGAACATCCAGCTTCGGCTCAAACCACGGCATCTCCTGCGCGAGACGCGGCACGTCGGCCGGGTCGGCGCAGACCACCAGAACTCGTTCGCCTCGAGCGCGTGCTTCAAGCGCAGCCTGAGCCAAGGCGGCAGCATCGCTGGTTTGAGCGGAAATCGTAAGGCGAAGCCGATCACCCGGCTTTATGCGGGCAAGGTCGTCGGCAAAGATCGGGCCGAGAGAAGTCATGATGAATACGGGGTGCGGCAAAGCGCCCGGAAAGACTGCTGAAGCGGAAAAATAGAGAGATCTCCATTATGCACAAGGCGGTGGTCAATGGAATGTTGAACAGAGTTTCCCTAGAAACGAGAGCGTTGCGAGGAATGGCGTGTGCTAGCCTTAGAGCCTTTTCCTGAGGAGGAGGAATTTCAGAAATGCAGGCATTAACGCTCAGGCAGCGAAGTTTGGTGGGCCTCACGCTTTTTGCGATGTTTTTTGGCGCAGGCAACCTTATTTTTCCGCCCTGGCTCGGCGTGCAGGCCGGAACAGAGTCGCTCTCGGCCTTCATCGGCTTTCTCATTACCGCTGTCGGCTTCCCGATTCTCGGTGTGATGGCTGTAGCGGAATCCGGGGGCTTAAAGAACCTCGGCGCCCGAGTGCATCCGGTCTTTGCCTTCATCTTCATGTTCCTCATCTATCTCTCGATCGGCCCTTGCCTGGCGATTCCGCGTACGGCGAGCACCTCGTTCGAGATGGTGGTGCGGCCGCTTCTCGCCGAGAACGGTCTGCTCGAAGCCCCGCTCTTAGGCTGGACGGCGCTGGGCTTTTCTCAGCTTGCCTATTCAGCCCTTTTCTTTCTGGCGGCTTTTTTGGTAGCCCTGAACCCTGAAAAACTGACGAGCCGTCTGGGCAAATTTCTCTGTCCCATGCTCATTACACTCATCTGCGTGCTCTGGCTCGGCGCCTTTGTCAATCCCATTGGCGAAGCCGGTGCGCCCGCAGCTGCTTATGCGGGCGCAGCGCTTGCGCACGGCTTCATCGACGGCTATCAGACGATGGATACGCTCGCGGCTCTGAACTTCGGTCTCATCATTGCAATGAACATTCGTGCGATGGGTATTAAGAGCGAAGGCGCCGTCGTGAAGGAAACGGTTTTTGCCGGCTGCATTGCCGCGGCCGTCTTCTTTGTGGTCTACGGTGCGCTCACGCAGATCGGTGCAGAAGCGGGCGGCGCATTCACCGGGATGGAAAACGGCGCTCAAACGCTCACGGCTGTCGCTGACAAACTTTTCGGCACGGCGGGACAGGTGCTCCTTGGGCTCGTCTTCTTTATTGCATGCTTCAATACCTGCGTGGGTTTGATTGCCTGCTGCTCGGACTATTTCTCCGGACTCTTTCCCAAGCTCGGGTACCGCGGCTGGGCCGTGGTATTTGCGGTCGTCAGCATGGTGATCAGCAATGCCGGTCTCACGCTCATTCTGAAGTTTTCGATCCCTGTGCTGGTGGCTATCTATCCGCTCGCCATCGTGCTGATCGCGTTGGGTCTCATTAACTTGGCCTGGAAAAATCTTCACCTGCACCGCTGGGTTTATCCGCTTTCGATGCTCTTTACGGGTGTTGTTTCCGTGACTGCCGGGCTGGAAGCTTTCGGTCTCAATGTGCCCTTTTTGTCGAATCTCTGCGCAGATCTCCCCTGGTCCAACATTGATTTGGGATGGATTTCGCCGGCGATCGGCGGTGCGGCAGCGGGGCTCTTCCTCTCATGGAAGATTCCGCATGCCTGTGATCCAAGAACCTGAGTGTTCTTAAGCATTTCAGCAGGACAAACGGCGCGGATAAATTGAAATTTCCACGCCGTTTGTTATAGGGAGATGTGCGGATTTAAACGAGCGTTCAATCGTTTAAGCAAACTGGAGCCGCGAAGTCCGAAGGAGTGCAGAGCGACCTCATCAATCAAGCGTTATTGGGTGTTTGGGCGGTGAATTTTTCCTCAAAGACAGTTCCGCATTCCTGAAAGTACTCGGTGAAGTGCCGAAAACACGCCGAAACGCACTTGAAAAAGCCGACGGTGCGGCGTAGCCGAGATATGCGGCAACTTCTTCAGCGCGTTCCCCGGCCAGAAGTTTTTGAGTAGCGGTGAGCATAGCGATCCTCAGCCGCCATGCGCCAAAGGAAAGTCCTGTTTCTTTGAGGACAAGTCTTGCGAGTGTACGTTCGCTCATGGCGGTTTCCTGAGCCCATGAAGCGACAGGCCTGTCGAGCTGAGGAGATTGAATAATGGATTCCGCAATGCGCTTGAGTACGGGATGGTCGGGAAACAGCACAAAACTGATGGGGAGTTTCGGCGCGGCAGCGAGTTCCTCAAAAAGGACGCCGGCGAGGCGTGCTTCGTGACTGTGCATCGGGTAGCGCCTCGGCAGCGTCGAAAAATGCTTGAGCATCTCTATCACCATCGGTGAGAGCAGCAGACGGTAGGGCTCAGCCGGAAGCATCGCAGCCCATTCCGGATTGATGAGGCAATAGAGCGAGACGGCGCCTTTTCCAAGGAACCCTTCATGTCTGCACCCGGGCGGCACCCAGGCTGCGGAAGAGGGCGGAAAGGCAACGCGGTTTCTGCCTAAGGCAAGACCGACCAGGCCGGAAAGCGCAACCACGAACTGGCCGGTTTGATGTACATGCTGGCCTACAGATGCTTCGACGGAGGTTCGTTCATTGACGATCGTGCACTGAAGAAGTGACGTCGTGTCGTCGGGTTCAAACCCCATCGGCCACTTCGTAGCTTCAATGAAAGCGTTCATATCTCTCTGCCTAAAGGTGCTTGTTTTTATATGAGAAAACCGACGGAGTTCTAAGCTCCTCCGTCGGCAAGATGAAGAACGGTGGACGCCTTCTGACGGCAAACCGCTCTATGTGTCATTAGAAGACGTTTGCTGTCAGGAATGGACGGTTATGGAACTTTGTACTCAATATTGTGGCACTGAGCGCACATGTTTACGCTTTGCTGGTGACCGCGGTGGCATTCGGCACAATCAAGGCCGACCAGATGGTTGTAGTGCGGATTGGGATCGAGTTTAGAAGTTTGTTTAGCAACGGCATCGAGCGACTGATGACAGGTATTGCACTGCGCGGTTGAAACTTTTGCACCCGCTTTGGGTGTTTCCTTGCCGTGACAGGATGCACATGCGACGCCGCGCGCAACGTGACGGTCAGCGAGAAACTGTCCATCGGCAGCGCTCGCCGTGTTGATGGAAAGAAGGACAAGTGCGCCGGCGGTGAGGACGGCGGCAGTAAAACGATTGAACTGCATGACGTATACCTCAAAGGATCAGGCGTTCTTGCGGGAAGCGGCGCGGCCGGCTGCATGACGGGCAGCAACGCGGCCGAAAACCATGCCGCCGCCCAATTGGTTGCCGCCGATATCGTCATAGACCCAGACGCCGCCAGCAGCTGCGCCAGCAGCATAAAGACCTGGGATCGGACGACGCTCAAAATTCACAACCTGTGCGTCTTTGTTGATCTTTGGTCCGCCAAATGTGCTGGCCATGCCGCCAGCTGCCGGAATCATGTAGAAAGGCCCCGTTTCAAGTGCATGCGGTTCGTCGTAGTCGTAGGGCGGATCCAGTTCCTTTGCTTTGCCCGCTTTCACTGCAGCATTGAATTCACGCACAGTCTCAACGAGATTCTTTTCCGGCACGCCAGCCTTTTTGGCAGCTTCCTCAATCGTGTCGGCTTTAATTACTTCAAAACCGAGTCGTGCGAAGCGTTTGATCGTGTTCGTGAGAATCTGTGCGTTCTTGTCGGCATCAGCACCAATCAGCATGAAGCTGCGGTTGTCCTCGGTGCGCTCGGCGATGGCTTTTGCTTTCGGAACCTGCAGCCAGGTTTCGGGAACAAATCGTTTGCCTTTCGTATTCACTTGAATGCCGTAGCCAGCATGCATGAGCGGGGACGGATTGCAGTGACCCGTCGGTGTGATGGGACCCGCATAGAACTGATCCATATTGACGAGCAACGCCTGAACCTCTTCGGCCATCAGAATGTTCTCGCCCGTAATCCAGGGCGAACCGCGTACGATGAGGCGCGATGCCCAGGGACCAATGTACTTATCGACCATCGCTTCGTTTGCGCCGTATCCGCCCGTGGTGAGGATGACGCCGCCGCGGGCCAGATAGTCTTTTCGGCCTTCGGGGGTAATGCAGGACACACCTTCGACATTGAAGCACTCGTCCTTGACGAGTGAGACAGCTTTGGTGTTGTAGTGAATGGCAACACCCTTCTTTTCAAGTGCCGCCATCAGGCACCGGATCAGTTTGCTGCCGCCCGTAATGCCTTCTCCCGGGCTGATCAGACAGCGTGAAAGTTCCGGTGCAGGAAGACCTTCCCAAAGGTAAAAGGGGGTGCCGTGATCGGCAAGCCAATCGATGCCTGCGCCGGACTCTTCAGCGTAGACCTTGATGAGTTCCGGATCAGAGCGCTGATGCGAGAGCCGCATCATGTCTTCGAAGAAGGCTTTCGGAGAGTCTTCAGGGTGGTTTTTCTGGAAGCGGCTCCCAACGGCAGCAATCCAGCCGGATGAATAAACGGTGGCGCCGTCGGGACGGTTCATCTTTTCCAGAAGGACCGTTTTTGCGCCTCGTTCGGCTGCTTCAAGCGCGGCGCACATGCCGGCGAAGCCGGCTCCTACAACAACGACATCCCAGTTCTCTGAGAGACGTTTTTTGGCCGGTGCTGCGTCCTGTGCGGCGTGAGCGGCGCCTGCAGCTGCAGCGGCGACGCCGAAGAGACCGGTACGGACGAGTTCTCGTCTTTGCATTTGAAAGTCTCCTTGTTCCTTTTTTTATGGATAGGGTCCTGCGGTTGAGGGGATCCATTCGGGATGCACTCATCAACCACATGATTATTTTGAATTAGGCCCTAAGCACTAGGAATCCTCGGAACAGACAAGTGCTTTCGAGAAACGGTCAAAGTGAGACGGTCTTTAAGTTCCTTCTGAAATTGAACGGCGCGGATCATCGATTGCGATGCCGCGCCGTTTTGGCCGAAATGCTGGGCAGTTTTTCTTAATAAGTTGAATGGTCAAAGACCGCTTTGAGCTGCGTGAATTCCATCAGCCCGTAGCGTCCGCCTTCGCGGCCGATGCCTGATGCACCATAGCCGCCGAAAGGAGCTGTTACGTCGCGCGGCGCATCATTGATATAAACGTTGCCGGCGTTAATTCGGCGGGCAACGGCTTGAGCTTCCGCCTTGGGACCCACAACCATGGCGTTGAGCCCGTACGGCGTATCGTTGGCAATGGCTACCGCTTCGTCGACCGTGTCATAAGCAATCACACAGAGTACGGGGCCAAAAATTTCCTCACGGGCTATCCGCATGTCATTTTTGACGTCTGTGAAGATCGTGGGCTGGATGAACCAGCCTTTTTCATGAGCGCCAGGTCCTTCCGGGATGCTTCCGGCAAGCAGACGTGCGCCTTCTTTCACTCCCAACTCGATATAGGACTTCACGGTCTCAAACTGCTGACGAGAGGCCATTGGTCCAATGAGTACCTTGGGATCAAACGGATCACCGACCGGATAGTCCTTCAAATGATCAAGCAGCAGTTTTTCAACTTCAGCGAGCCGAGCTTTCGGCACAATGAGCCGAGAAAGCGCTGTGCAGGTTTGGCCGGAATTCAAAAAAATTGAATTAAAGAGCGGCTTGACGGCGGCACGGTAGTCGGGCAGGTCAGGCAGCCATACACAAGGCGATTTGCCGCCCAGTTCAAGGCTGATGCGCTTGACGGTTTTCAGAGCCTGCTGCGAAAGAGATACGCCGACTGCGGTTGAACCCGTGAAGGAGATCATCGCCACTTTGGGGTTGAGGGCAAGCTCAGCACCCGCGCGGCTGCCTCGTCCCGATACGAGGTTCACAACACCCTTCGGAAAGTCGGCGAGGCGGAAGGCCTCCATCATGAGACAGGCCGTCAGCGGCGTCGATTGGCTGGGCTTCAGCACGACAGTATTGCCGGTGAGGAGCGCCGGGATGACTTTCTGGACGATCTGCCCAATCGGATAGTTCCAAGGCGTGATGCAGCCGACCACGCCGACGGGCTCGCGAATGACGGTTGAATGCTCAAAAGGCTCTTCAAAGACGACTTTTTCGACTTCGTCGATATAGGACTGAATGCGGACGAACTGATAGTCGCAATGCGCATTGGCGCCAAAAGCAATCGGAGCGCCCAGTTCGGCAGCTTCCAGATCAATGATCGCCTGACGCATGGCTTTGAAGTGTTCGAGAAACCGCTGCATCAGTGCCCGGCGCTTTTCGAGCGGTGTTACCCGCCAGGCTGGCAGTGATTCGTAAGCAGCATCAACTGCACGATCAATGTCTTCGACCGTGCCGTCAGGAATTTCTGCGAATTTCTCTAGTGTCGCGGGATTCTCAACCGCAATGCGGTTGGGAGAGGAGGAAGCCGTCCACTCGCCGCCAATGAATTGATTGGTGAAGAGCGGCTCAAAGACGTCATAACTGGCCATCGTTGTCTCCAAGCAGAGTGCTTAGGGCAGACAGTCGTCACTTTCTGACGATCGTCCGAATCTGGAGTCGAGTGTAGGACGATGATGGAATGCCGGCGGCATAAAGCGCAAAGCAAAAAGCCCGTCCCGGCAATAAACCAGGGCGGGCTTGACCTCAAATCAGCCTGAGCTGATTAGAAGCGGTACTGCATCTGAACGCCGAGGAGGTAGGCGTCGAGGTGGCGATAGCGGCCGTCTTCCGTCCACTGGCCAGTCACCGGATTTTGCGAGTAGAGCGAACGTTCATGGACGCCATGCAGATGAGCGAAGCCGATATCGGTCTGGAAGTCCTTGGTCCAATGGAAGGAAGAACCAATGGCAAACCACCAACGGTCGGCATCAGGAATGATGGCTGTACGCTTGTGTTCATCGCTGATCGGCGAAGTTTCATAGGCGATACCGCCGCGCAGCGTCCAGAAGCTGTTCACGCGAAGGTCATAGCCGACGGACATGAGATAGGTATCTTTCCAACCATTCTCGATGTTAGTCATTTGGCTAAAAAGTTGGTTGCCAGACTGCTGAACCATGCCTTCAAGAAGAGGAGCTTTTGTCTGCAGGCTATCGAAACTCGACCAGTCAGCCCAACGGAAAGTCGCGTAAAGGCTCAAATAATCGTTGACATCCCACGCAGCTGTGGCCATAGCCCAAGCCGGACCAGACACGGTGACCGAGGCATCATAAGTGCCGTTCAACCGACCATCACTAGCTCCATTAATGGTGACATCACCATTGGTGGAATGTTTGGTTTCAGAGCGATAAGAGAGACCCAAACGAAGGCTGTCTACCGGCTGCCACATCAGGCCGACATTGAAGCCCCACGTAAAGTCAGTGGCCTCATAAGTACTGGTCATATTTTGATAGCCCACGCCAAACTTCGCATCAACGTACTGCAGCGCAAGGCCCGCACCGATACTGAGCGTATCCGTGGCCTTCCAAGCAACGTTCGGATTGAAGTTGATCACGGTCATTTCAGCTTTGTAGCCGTGATCCTTGCGTCTCCAGTCATCGCCGTAATCCGTTGCAAGACCGTAAGGCACCGTGATGGCAAGACCAACCCAGGTTGAATCATTGATCTGGTGCGAAATAAAGCCGTGCGGAACAAACTCTTCCTTATCGCGGCCGTTATTTTTTTCACCGGAATACTGATGATCAACATACTCCAGATTCATGCCGACGCCAACGCCGCCGAACTGAACCTGCGTGCCCGGATGCAGCGTCATCGTTGCTGCGTTGTAGTACATACCGGAAACGTCCGTACCATCAACGCCGACGCCGGCATATGCGCGGCCGAGGGCGAGCGCGGACTGTTCGGTGAGCTGGAAACCGCCGGCATAAGCCGTCGAGCTGAGGGCAGAAGCTACGGCCAGGGCTGCCGCAGCGATCTTGAAGGACGTGTGATTCACGAACGTCTCCTGAAGAACTTTATTAAATGAAGAAAATCAATCGGAATGCAATATTCCGCAACATGTGGAACCGCATTCTGCGCGAAGAAAAAGCGGAGAAATAACATGAAAATTAGGTGTTAACCCTTTGTTGATGCAAACTTCATGCAGACGGATGATGCGGTTCGAGAGTGTGAAGTGAGCCTTTATTGCTTTGATATTTAAATAAATATTTAGATTCGTGGTATTCAAAACAGAGGCATTTGGGGAGGTATGCCCTAAAGGGGGTAATCCAAAAAAAGCCTGTTGCGGCTAAAACGCTTTTGCCCGGCAAACCTCGAGTTAACCCGTCATTGCCGCGCGAGGTTTGGGTTAGAGATTCTGCTCGGTAGAATTCGAAGCATCTCATTGACTGCGAGAAGGCTTCCATGACCGATGCACCATTAGTCGATTCCGCTCGAATCTTCGCCCTCATCCCTGCTGCAGGTATCGGACGCCGCATGGGGGCGGACTGTCCCAAGCAGTACATGCCGATAGCCGGCGTTCCCATGCTGGTGCGAACCGTGGAAGCGCTTCTGGCAGCGTCTCGGGTTGAACGCGTTTTTGTGGTGGTGAGTCCTGAGGATTCCTATATCGACCACGCTGCCGAATCATTCGCAAAATGGGGTGACCGCGTAAAGATCCTGCGTGCGGGCGGCGCAGAGCGCGCCGATTCCGTTTTGGGCGGACTTCGCGCAGCCTGCCTGCCGCCCGAAAGCTGGGTGTTGGTTCATGATGCGGCGCGTCCCTGTGTTCGACCGAGTGAAGTGAGTCATTTGATTGATGAGGTGACGGCCGACAGTTCTGCTGCGGGCGGCATTCTTGCCGTGCCGATGGCCGATACGGTGAAGCGTGCTGACGCCCGTCGGCGCATCATCGAAACTGTGCCGCGCTCTGGTCTCTGGCGAGCCGCGACGCCGCAGCTCTTCAGAGCAGGAGAGCTCATCGGGGCGCTGAATGCCGGACTCGACGGCATCACGGACGAAGCGAGTGCAATGGAACGCGCGGGGAAGACGGTTAAAGTGGTTTCCTGCCGCGCGACGAACATCAAAGTGACGGAGCCGGGGGATGAGCGGCTTGCAGAATGTTTGCTTGAAGGGCAAGGAGGCCGTATGCCGATTCCTGAAATTCGTGTGGGTCAGGGCTACGACTCTCACCGTCTCGTTGCTGGCCGCCCGCTCATTTTGGGCGGCGTCACTATTCCGTTTGAAAAGGGCCTTGACGGTCATTCCGACGCCGATGTGCTGCTTCATGCTGTGACCGACGCAGTGCTCGGGGCTGCTTCGCTGGGCGACATCGGCACGCACTTCCCGCCTTCAGATCCGAAATGGAAAGGTGTTGACAGCGGGAAACTGCTCGCGGCAGTCATGGATCTCACTCAGGCTGCCGGATGGCAGGTGGTGAATCTCGACGCGACGGTGATCTGCGAGCGGCCAAAGCTCGGCGCCCTGAAGGAGCAGATTTGTGCCAATGTGGCCAAGCTCCTCGGCGTTTCACCAGCTCAAGTCAGCATTAAAGCTAAGACAAACGAAAAGATGGATGCGGTCGGCCGAGAAGAAGGCATGATGGCGCTCGCGACAGTACTTCTGGCCAAGGCCTGATACGCAGTCGGCAATCTTCTTGATATGCGGCTGACGCTGAGGGCGATGCGCCGAGTAGAATGGCAATCTTTAGTGTTTCTACTCATCCGCTTTTTCGTCTTTCAATGCAGTCCGTTCCCGAACTCGCCCGCCGCGTGTGTTTCATCCTCTGCGAACCTGCTCATCCGGGCAATATCGGCTCAGCTGCGCGAGCCATCAAGACGATGGGATTTCGCGATCTGCGCGTTGTAGCGCCTCGTGAGGCTGACTATCGTACGCATGAAGAAGCACTAGCTTATGCAACGAGTTCGGCGGATGTGCTCGAGGCTTCAAAGTCCTATGCGACTTTAGCTCAAGCCCTCGAAGGCGTTACGTATGCTTGGGCGATGACGGGCTACGACCGTGAATTCGGTGCGCCGCTCACACCGATGCGTCAGGCGGCGTCCGAAACGGCTTCTCGTCTCTCGGCGCTCGAAGGCAGCATTGCTTTCGTTTTCGGCACGGAAAGAAGCGGCCTCACCAACGAGGAAGTCTGCCTTTGTCAGGGCTGCGCAGCGATTCCGGCTGATCCGGTCAGTCCAAGTCTCAATCTCTCTCAAGCCGTGCAGATTGCTGCTTATGAGATGCAGCTTGCGCTCCTCGATGCCCGCGGAGATGCCGGTGCGCTTTACGATTGGCAGGGACGCTTTGCTCATGAAGAACCTGCGCCGCTCGAGGCGGTAGAGGGCTTTTTTAAGCATTGGGAGAGGGCGATGGCTGCCTGCGGAGCGCATGATCCCAAGAAACCGCGTCACTTTATGGAAGTCTCTCGCCGGCTGTTCGGCCGCGCCGGGCTCACTAAAAACGAACTCGATCTGCTGCGCGGCGTCTGCGCTGCGGTGATTTGTCCGAAGCGGGAACGCATCGGCACCAAGACGCGAGGCAAGGCGGCGATGCGCGAGCAGACGCAGAACGACCCCAAAAATTCGCCGATGCCGCCCGAAGAACGGTAAGTCTTCGATATCCGCTGTCCCATCAGGACTCTTTAGCTATTCACTTGGTTTCAAATCCCCATGTTTAAAGAAGCTCGCGAACTCATCGCCACCATTCGAGAAAAGGATCCGGCCGCTCACGGCGCAGCGGAAATCATCTTTGCTTATCCGGGATTTCATGCGGTGATGATTCATCGTTTTGCACATTGGTGCGCGATTCAGGGCTGGACGGCGTTTGCCCGCTGGGTCTCTCAGGTGGGCCGTTTTCTCACTGGCATTGAAATCCATCCCAAAGCCAAGATTGGCCGTCGGGTTTTCTTTGACCATGCGATGGGCGTCGTGATCGGGGAAACCGCGGAAGTGGGGGATGACTGCACGATTTATCAGGGCGTGACATTGGGCGGAACGAACCTGACGGCCGGCGCCAAGCGTCATCCGACGCTGGAAAACGGTGTGGTGGTCGGTGCCGGCGCCAAGGTGCTAGGCTCGTTCACGGTGGGAGCCGACGCCCAGATCGGCTCCAATGCGGTCGTTGTGAAGCCGGTTCCGGCCGGCGCAACGGTGGTAGGTGTCCCGGGACGTATCGCGGTTTCTAAAAGGACGCCGGCGAAAGCCCCAGAACCTTGCACCCAGCCGGAGCGCGAGCACGGTGTTCATGCGGCAGCCGCCGCTTTCCATGCGTACGGTCTTGAACCCGGCATGCGCGACCCGTATGCCACTTCTATTCTTGAGCTTGTGCGTGTGGTTGAAGCCCAGCAGTGTGAAATTGCCCGTTTGAGCGAGGTGCTCGCTTCGGCAACGGGAAAGAAGGTTGAGCCGTCGCCTGACGCTCACTTCGATACCACAAAGCTTTGGCCGAGCGATCGTGCCCCGCAGCAGAGTAAAAACGAAACCTCCCCCGAAACGCCGGACGCAGCCAAGGAACCAACGAAAGAGCAACCCAAGGCACCGTCGGATAAGGTCTAAGCAGGGCTGACGACATCAAGGCAGAGCAAGGCCGGCCGTTCTCACGAATGGGCCGGTTTTGTGTTTCTGGCGCTTGGGCGATTTCTGCAGGCGCATTGCGCAGCAACAGGTATTTTTGGTGTGTTTTCTTCAGATCGAACGGAATTGTTTGCGCATTAGCGACGAATAGAGAATAATTCTCATTAACATTTAAATGTTTTGAGGAGACCGTCATGAGCGAAGGCACAATGCATCCGTTGGCGCAGCCGGTTGGCCGTACGCATGCTGCGGGCGCCTTCGATTGGCGTGCGGTGCCGTCGGCGGATCCGAGAGCGTCTGCATTTGCGCTTGACACTGCGCCTGCGCTCCCGGCGGCGGCTGAAGAATTCTCCGGCGAAGCCTGTCGTGAAATCGTCGAAGATCTTTTAGACCGCACGCGCACAGGGGCGGCCGTCGCTGAGGTTCATGCGCCTTTTTGCGAGTCCAAATGCGACGGCTGCGGCTGCTGGCAGCATGCTTATAAAGAGCTCGAAAGCCGTCGCTGGGCCGACGCACTGGTTCGTGAAATGGCGGCGTGGGCGGATACGCATGCCCAGGCGGGAGCGCCGATTCAGGCGCTGCGCTTTGGCGGCGGAACGCCGAGCGCTTTGGAACCTGTCGACATCCTCCATGTGCTGGCCAAAGCCCGTCAATATCTGCCGCTTTCCAACGACTGCAGCATCGAGCTTCAGGCACGTGTGCACGGATTCTCCGAAGAAAAGATTGAGGCTGCGCTTGCGGGCGGCGTCACGCGGTTCGTCCTTCCGGTAAGAAGTTTCTAGACGGAAGTGCGCCAGGCCGCTGGCCGGCTTGATGCCGGTGGGGCTGCCGAAAAGCTCCTCAAGCGTCTGACTGAATATAACGAAAGTGCGGTTGCCGTCGAACTGAATTTCGGTCTGCCAGGGCAGTCGCTTGAAGTATGGACCGCAGATCTTGAGCGGGCATGCCAGCTGCCGCTTGACGGCCTCATGATTCGGGCTGCCGGAGAACCAGACATGTTGGGTGAGGCGGCCAAAACGTTTCGAGCGGCGGATCCGGCCCTAATGGCTCGAATGCATGAACGTGCTTTTGAAGTGCTCGCCGACAACGGCTGGGAGCGGCGGACAGCGCTGGCTTGGAGCCGCTCTGAGCGCGATCGAACAACCTTTGATGTGCTCGCTGCCGGTGATGCGGACAAATTTGCCTTCGGATGCGGCGCACACGGAAGACTCTTTGGCCGTGAGCTTTTGATTGAGCCCGAATTGGGTGAATGGCTCTCGGCAGTTTGGATGGGGCGGCGTCCCGTATCGTCCGTCGCGGAGCCAAAATCAGGCTGGCGCG
>OGIZ01000323.1_pt1 | contig 35020 bp, 30 predicted proteins | sample 1571911 | NCBI WGS metagenome assembly OGIZ01 (sample SAMEA2582108, study PRJEB24529) | metagenome | biome: Human gut stool | place: China | collected 2011 | reverse complement strand
TTCCGGCTGGCGGATATCTACACAGACGCGGTGACTCTTAAGAAAGTTTCCGAGGATGTGAACCGGCTTCTGGATCGGGATGAGGATCTGGAGGAGGAAGAGAATCAGGAATTGAAAAAACGTCTCGACCGCTTTATGGAAGAGAAGTATGAGAAACTGAATCTGTAACGAGAAAGAAAATAGTACGGGACAGACAGCGTAGAAACCGAAACGATGCTATAAATTTTTAATAAAGAGGAGATGGACAAACATGACGAGACTTGATGAACTCTTATATGAAATGATACGCTACGATGACAGGGATGTAAAACGGATCCAGCATTTTTTAAAGGTCCACGAATTTGCAAGGCTGATCGGTCTGGAGGAAAAGCTCGATCCTTATACTCAGGAAATCCTCGAGGCGGCAGCCATCGTTCATGATATCGGAATTCACAAGGCGGAAGAGAAGTATGGACGGAATACCGGAAAATATCAGGAGCTGGAGGGACCGGGCGAGGCGCGGACCATGCTTACCGCTCTTTCCTGGCCCGAGGAGGTCATTGACCGTGTCTGCTATCTGGTAGGTCATCACCATACCTATGACAATATTGACGGGATGGATTACCAGATCCTTGTGGAGGCAGATTTCCTCGTCAATCTCTTCGAGGATGGAGCGACGCCGGATACCCAGAAGAGCGTGTTTGCCAGAAATTTCCGGACAGAAGGCGGAAAGCGCCTGTTCGGGCTTATGTTTGAGAGCGGAGAGGAGTAAACAGGTGAAAACACTTGTCATTGCCGAGAAACCTTCGGTGGGACGCGACATCGCTCGTGTCTTAAAATGCAGCCGTTCCGGAAACGGATGTCTGGAAGGTGACAAATATATCGTCACCTGGGCATTAGGGCATCTGGTGACTCTGGCGGACCCGGAGGATTACGATAAGAAATATAAAGAATGGAAGATAGAAGACCTCCCGATGATGCCGGAAACCTTCCGTCTGGAGGTCATAAAGCAGACCGGGAAACAGTATCAGGCGGTAAAGAGCCAGATCCACAGGAAAGATGTGGGTGACATCGTGATCGCCACGGATGCCGGGCGGGAAGGCGAGCTTGTAGCGAGACTGATCTTAAAAAAGGCGGGGACGGATAAGCCCCTGAAACGTCTCTGGATCTCTTCCGTGACGGACAAAGCGATCCGGGAAGGCTTCGCGTCGCTGAAAAGCGGGAAAGAGTATGAACCGCTCTACGCTGCCGCCATGTGCCGGGCGGAGGCGGACTGGCTTGTGGGGATTAACGCCACGAGAGCGTTGACCTGTAAATATAACGCCCAGTTATCCTGCGGGCGCGTCCAGACACCGACACTGGCCATGATCGCAAAGAGGGAGGAACAGATCAGAAACTTTGTGCCGAAGCCATATTACGGAATCCGGGCGGAGGCAGGAGCTTTAAAGCTTATCTGGAGAGACAAAAAATCAAACAACACGTCCTCTTTTGATAAGGAGCGGATGCAGACGATCCTGGAGAAAATATCCGGAACGCCCCTTAAGATCGTCTCCGTGAAGAAGACACCGAAGCACACGGAGCCACCGCTTTTATATGATCTGACAGAGCTCCAACGGGAGGCGAACCGTCGGTTTGACTATCCGGCAAAGAAGACCCTTGATATCATGCAGAGACTTTACGAGAATCATAAAGTGTTAACATACCCGAGAACAGATTCCCGTTATCTGACTGCGGATATCGTGCCGACGATCCGGGAAAGACTGAAAGCCTGCGCGGTGGGGCCTTATCGGAAACTTTCAGGAACCCTGTTTAACAAGGAAATCAAGGCAAGACCGGGATTTGTAAATGATGCGAAGGTCTCTGACCATCATGCGATCATCCCGACGGAACAGTTCGTGGATCTCACCCATATGACGATCGACGAGAGACGGATCTATGATCTTGTGGTGCGGAGATTTCTTGCGGTGCTGTATCCGGCGTATGAATATGAACAGACATCGATCATCGCGGAGAGCGGCGGTGAGAGGTTTACTGCCCATGGAAATATCGTGAAGTCCGCAGGATGGAAAGCGGTGTATGAGGAGCAGGATGAACCGCTGGAAACAACGGATCTGGTGTCTGAGTCCGAGTGCAGCCAGAACCTTCCGGAGCTTTCTGAGGGTGATTCTTTCATAAATACACATTATATTCTGACGGAAGGAAAAACGAAGCCGCCAGCGAGATTTACGGAGAGTCTTCTCTTATCTGCCATGGAAAATCCGATATCATTTATGGAATCAGATGATAAGATGCTCGCAAAGACCCTTGGCGAGACGGGCGGTCTTGGAACCGTAGCCACAAGGGCAGATATCATTGAAAAACTGTTCTCCTCATTTCTTCTTGAAAAAAAGGGGAAGGAGATCTGGCTCACATCCAAGGCAAAGCAGCTTCTGGAACTGGTGCCGGAAGATCTGAAAAAGCCGGATATGACAGCTCAGTGGGAAATGCGCCTTTCAGCCATCGCGAAAGGAAGGGAGAGCCGGACTGTCTTTATGAAGGAAATCCGAAGCTACTCCGAAGATCTGATCTCCGAAATCAAACAGGGACAGGGAAGCTTCCGTCACGATAATATGACCGGAAAGCGATGCCCACAGTGTGGAAAATTCCTTCTGGCCGTAAAAGGAAAGAACAGCGAAATGCTCGTCTGCCAGGACAGAGAATGCGGATACAGGGAGACTGTCGCAAGGACATCCAATGCACGCTGCCCGGTCTGCCATAAACGGATGGAGCTGCGCGGAAAAGGGGACGGACAGATCTTCGTCTGCACCTGCGGTCACAAGGAAAAGCTCTCGGCATTTAAGAGCCGGAGAGAAAAAGAGGGCGCAGGTATCTCGAAGAAGGACGTTGCAAGATATCTAAACCGCCAGAAAAGAGAGGCTGAAGAACCAGTAAATAATGCGTTCGCAAAGGCGCTTGCGGGAATCAGACTGGACAACCAGTGAGCGCAGAGGGCTGCAGGTATGATCTGCAGGTGTTTGATGAGTGGAAAGGAGACAAGCGATGTCAATCAAATTAAAGCAGGTATTTTCAGGAGAACGTCTTATGGAGATCCATGCACTCTACGAGACCGCCTTCCCTGCCGGTGAGAAGAAGCCTTTCTCCATGATCATATCCGGACAGGAGACAGGCCTTGTGGAGATTCTGTCGGCAGAAGAGAATGATACATTTCTCGGACTTGCGATCATGGCAAAATCGGGAGACCGGGTTCTTCTCGACTACTTTGCCATCGCGTCTGAAAGAAGAGGTCAGGGAACCGGTTCCGCGGTGCTGCAGGCGCTAAAGGAGCGATATCAGGGGATGCGGATCATTATTGAGATCGAGAGCACAAAATGCGTCGATGAGGAAGAACTTGTGATCCGCACCCGAAGAAAAAGCTTTTATCTCCGGAATGGCTTTACAATGCTGTCGTACTACGTCGATCTTTGGGGAACTGAGATGGAGATGCTTTCCAACGGGCTTCCCTGCCCTTACGAAGAATATCTTGATATCTATACAACGGCATTCGGAACACAGGTATCAGACAGGATCCACTTTTTGGGGGAAGCACCGGCTGCAGCTGAGCTCTGACAGCACACGGAAGAGATTTTCAAAGAATTATGGATCCATTTCACAAAATGTACACAGGGGTATGCTATAGTGGACGAAAGCTGTCAGATGCATGCGGACATGCCTTTGACGGCTTGCACTAATTAAATCAATCATGAGAGGATTACCAAATATGAAAAAACATGTATTATTCGGAGCTCTGCTCCTGACTGCGGCACTTTCTGCAGGACTTACCGGATGTTCTTCTTCCGGCACAAAGGAATCCGGATCTCCGAAGGTAGAGATCTCCGAGATCCGCGATGATGTAGTGGAACCGGACTTTTCCGGAGCGGATATTGAGGTTTGCGCTTTAAAGGCTCCGATCGATTTTGATTATTCCAGCGCGGATGCCGATATGATCTTTAAGAAAAAAGACGGGGCATGGCTGGATGCCATGGAGCCGGAAATCCCCCTCAACCAGGAAAAATTTGAGGCAATGGCCCAGAATTTCCTGAATCTCCATGCGATCTCTGAGGTGGGAGACGCGGAGAATCTTTCTGATTACGGTTTTGATGAACCGGCGTATGAGGTAACGATCACGGACAGTGAAAAAGGAGAAGTTACTTTTGACATTGGAAATAAGGATTCCGTCGGAAATTATTATCTCTCCGATGGAAAAAAATTATATCTGGTCAAAGCGTCCACGGTAGATGCCCTTGTCTTTGAATATGATACTCTGGTAGTCCGGGACGGCCTGACACTTCAGATTGCTCCGTCTGATCTTCAGAAGGTTTCTATCACCATGGACGGAAAGACGACAGAGATCACAAGTGCTGACAGCGAAGCACTGACAACGATCGCAAATGGGATCAACAACCTGAAGGCCTTTGATTATGCCAGCTACCATCTTGCAGAGCAGGATCTTGCCAATACAGACCTTACGACCGATACCCGCATTACATTTCAGGCAGAGCTTACTGTAAACGGTGAGAAGAAATCTCTCACGATCTATGTGGGCACCTATGCGGATCCGAACCGGACATACCGCTATGTGCAGCTTGATGGATCAGATATGATCATGGTCGTTGATAATACAGCCGTTTTAGACCTTTTAAACGGCATGGTTCCGGAAAAGGATCTTGAATAAAGAATCTATACAGAAGGCAGGAAAAGGGAATTCATGATTCCTTTTTCTTGCCTTTTTTTCGTTTTTGAGCTATGATAATACACAAGTTTGGAATAAAGGAGAGAAAAAACATGAATCAATTACTGGATCTCTTCCTTACGTTTGCCCGCATCGGCGGTCTTACCTTTGGCGGTGGATACGCGATGCTTCCGATCCTCCAGAGAGAGGTCGTTGAGAAGAGACACTGGGCAACAGAAGAGGAACTTATGGACTATTACGCGATCGGCCAGTGTACCCCGGGCATTATCGCGGTAAATACGGCGACCTTTGTCGGACAGGGACTTGCCGGCTCCATTGGCGGTATCGTCGCGACTCTGGGCGTTGTATTCCCGTCCCTGATCATTATCACGGTCATCGCGGCATTTATCCAGAACTTTGCGCATCTCGCGATCGTACAGAACGCCTTTGCGGGTATCCGTGTCTGCGTCTGTATCCTGATCTTCAACGCGGTGGTCAAACTCTGGAAAAAGGCAGTTGTGGATAATCCGACATTAGTGATCTGCCTGCTTGTGATCCTCGGCTCCGCACTTACGGAGTTTTCCCCGATCGTGTTCGTTATCCTTGCGGCTGCTGCAGGAATTATCTTAAAGAATAAGGAGGCTGCTTCCAAATGATGATCTTTGTCAGACTTTTCTTTGAGTTTTTTAAAGCTGGTCTCTTTGCAATCGGCGGCGGGATGGCGACACTCCCGTTCCTCTACAATATCTCCGATAAGACAGGCTGGTTCACCTACGGACAGCTTGCGGACATGGTGGCGATCTCCGAGTCCACACCAGGTCCGATGGGCGTCAACATGGCAACTTACGTTGGATTTACAACAGCCGGTCCTGCTGGTGCAGTAATTGCTACACTCGGTCTGATCACACCGTCCATTATCGTGATCCTGATCATTGCCGGATTCTTAAAGGCGTTCAAGACAAACAAGTATGTTCAGAACGCTTTCTACGGACTCCGCCCGGCATCAACAGGTCTGATCGCGGCAGCAGGACTTTCCGTTCTGTCCTTGGTTCTTCTTCACAAGGACGCTTTTGCGGCAAGCGGAAAGATCACAGACCTGATCAGCATCCGCAGTATCATTCTTCTTGCAGTACTTTATTATTTCACGGCAGTCTGCAAAAAGACGAAAGGACTCCATCCGGTTGCGTTTATTGCGGCATCCGCAGTGATCGGAGTTGTGTTTCGGTTCGGAGGAGTTTAAAATTTAAGAAAATATGTGCCTGTGGGAGCGTTCCCGCAGGCTTTTTTCTTCCGAAAAACTGTCTGAAAAAGCATGGTGGGACTGCGGGGATATTATATATTCATTTTGTAAAATGTATGCTCTTGACAAAAAGGTGGATCAATTATTGCCGTTATCTGCTAAAAATGGATTGATGAATATTGTGTACGATTCTGGAACATTTATTCGTAATCAAAATATAAAGGGGTGTGATTATGATTAAACGGGGTAAGAGGTATTCGATTTTGAGTGCGGTCGGACTGTGCGTTCGATGCAGCGCTGGTGTCTCGGTAGCAGTGATGTTACTGTATTTGTTCCAAGGGCTTACGCCAGCTCTGCTCACACTGGCGACAGGGGCCTTCATTGATGCGGCGATAGGGCTTTTGCGGTCCGGGGAGTATGCCGACGTTGGGAGAGCGCTGACTGCGGTGTCTATACTAGTGAGCTTCGATTGGATTTCCAACCAACTTCTCGATCTTCTGGTGGGGCGGCTACGGATCGATGTGCGAGAGAGGTTCGGAACGGAGATGGTGGAGAAGGTCGCTGATCTTCGATATCGATATGTGGAGAATCCGGAGAGTTGGGATCTGATCACGAAGATTTCCACTGATACGGATGAGAGTATCTTGAATGCGTTTCAGGCGTTGCTGGCGTTTTTGGCGCTGGTATGGAAAGCGCTGGGTTTATTTCTGGTGATGTTTCGATATGTGCCAGCAGCGGCTCTGGCTGTGACGGCCTGTGCGGTGCCTTTGGTAATGCTGTCTTTGGCCGGAGGGCGAGCCAGTTATGCCGGAATCAGCGAGACCCAGGGGCTAAAGCGGCGGTATGAGTATATTTCCAGGCTTTTAACCGGAAGGGATGCGGCGGAAGAGAGGACTTTGTTTGGCTGGGCCGGATATTTCAATGGTGAGTGGGAGAGTGCCTATAAGAAATGGCTCGGAGTAAACGCGAGGGTGAATCTGAAATCTTTTGCGAAGGCGAAACTTGGCAGCATCTCCTTGGTGTTGATCGCGATCGTGGTGATGACTGCGCTGCTTCCTGGCGTCGTGGCAGGAGAGATTACGATTGGTATATTTATGGCTTTGGTTTCGAATATATTCTCACTGGTACAACTCATGTCCTGGAGTCTGCTCCACAGCGTCAGCGAGATCGCGAAATATAACGAGTTTTTTCATGATGTTGAAACCTTTACCAAAATGGATTTTAGGGAGGCGGAGAGCGTGAGCTGTGAATTGCCGGAGTTCTCTTCGCTGGAGTTTCGCGATGTTACTTTTGCCTATCCGGGGACTAAGCGAAAGGTGCTTGACCATCTCTCGTTTCAGATTTCAGCCGGGAAAAGCTATTCATTTGTCGGCGCAAACGGGTGTGGGAAGACTACGATTACGAAGCTGATCGCTGGGCTATATGATGATTATGAGGGACAAATTCTGATTAACGGAACGGATATTCGGGAGTGGGGCCCCGGACGGATCGCAGGTTTTTTCTCTATTGTCTATCAGGATTTTGCCAGATATGGACTTTCGCTCTATGAGAATATTGCCATCGGGGATGTGGAAAAACTGTGCGGAGACGAAATCAATCTGGTTCGTTTTCAAGATGTTGTCGATATGATGGAGTTAGGCGAGATCGTGTCTGACTTAAAGCATGGGATGGAGACGAAACTGGGGAAGATCGTGAGGGACTCGGAAGACCTGTCCGGCGGGCAGTGGCAACGGGTGGCAATCGCCCGGTGTCTTGTGAGCGACCGCCCTGTGAAGATTTTAGATGAACCGACGGCGGCGTTGGATCCTGCTGCAGAGAGTGCGCTGTACGAAAAATTCCGTATCATTAACCAGAAATATACCTCTGTTACGATCAGTCATCGGCTGGCAAGCGCGAGACAGACAGACGTTATCTTTGTGATCGAGAACGGGAGAGTTTCCGGTTCAGGAAGCCATGAGACGCTGTACAGAGAAAACAGGTTGTACAGGGAGATGTACGACAGTCAAAGGAGCTGGTATCAGGGATGAAGAGACAAAAAGAATGTTTTATCGGGGTCTCCGCAGTAGTTCACTTATTTCTAAAGATCGCCGGAGCCATGCCTGTTGTGTTTCTACTGTTTCTTGTCGTGAATGTTCTACACGGTACGGCGTGGGCGTTAGAAACACTGGCAAGACAGGTGTTTTTTGACGGATTACAGAGCGCTGTGGAGAGAAACTCACTCCAGGCCGCTTATTCTGGAGCTCTGTGGGTAGGAGCGGCCGCGGTCTATGTGCAGGTACTGAATGGAGCTGGCAATTTTATTGGGCAGCATATTTTCAATCCTAGGGCAGTGAACACGCTGACAAGAGAGTTTCACACACAGACGGCGCAGTTGCCGCTGTATGAGTTCGAGAAGGAGACGACTCTGGAAACGATTGAGAAAGCCCGGCAAGGAATCAACGGGACCGTGCAGCTTCTCAGAGCCGTGATTTCGATTGCCATGTTCAATCTGCCGTATGTGGCGTTCATGGGGGTGTATTTGTACCGCCTGGATCCGATCCTGGTTCTTTCGTTGCTGTTTATCTTTAGTCCTATGGTGTGTGCCCAGGTGATAAAAAGAAAGGCGTATCGGCGGCTGACCGATGAGACGGCAGCTCTCGAGAGGGAGTACCGGCATTATTCGGACTGCATGATTGATAAGAGGTATTGGAAGGAGACTCGGACGCTGGGAGCTGTCGGCTTTTTCATGGAACGATTTCGGGCGGTGCTTGCAAAGTATGATAAGAAGCTATGGGAGACAGATTCCAGGTTGTATCGAACAGAGCTTTTGATGCGTGTTTTGACTCTTCTGGGATATCTCGGAGTGCTCTTTCTTCTGGTGCGGTCGTTGCTTTCCGGGAACATCTCGGCTGGGGCGTTTGCGGCGGTGTTCACTTCCATTGATTCCATTTTCCGGTTCATGGAGAACATCGTGGCGAGAAGCGCCGGAAATATTTCACGACACATGGCGTCGGTAGGGAATTATTTTGAGTTTTGCCGGCAGAATGGGTTTGCGGCCGACGATGGCCAGGTCAGAGGAGCTTCTGACGGCTGCTGTATTGCAGAGGAAAGTGAAAGCGGCAGGGAAAGCTGTGCCGTCATTGTGGAAGACGTTTCTTTTGCCTATCCCAATGCCGACCGACCGTCTCTCGATAGAATATCGGTTCGGATTCGGAAGGGGGAGACGGTTGCGGTCGTTGGTGAAAACGGAGCTGGAAAAACTACCTTCGTAAAGCTTGTTCTGGGACTGTATGAGCCTTCCTCTGGGTGGATTTTGCGGGAACGGGACAGTTTTGTCTCTCAGTCTGCAGTCTTCCAGAATTTCCAGAAATACCGGATGCGACTGGATGACAATATTTGTTTGAAGGAGCTAGAATGTCGGGATGCGGAGGAGATGGAACGGGCTGCGTCTCTTGCTGGAGTGGAGTACGGGAACTCCGATCTGTATCCGGAGAAATTCGGGACGCTTCTCGGCCGGGAGTTTGGTGGTGCCGAACTTTCGGGTGGCCAGTGGCAACGGATCGCCATTGCCAGGGGACTCTATAAGGAGCATGACATGATTGTGCTGGACGAGCCGACGGCCAGTATCGACCCGCTGGAGGAAACCCGTTTGTACCGCATGTTTGCAAGGATGGCGGAGGGGAAGACGGCGTTTATCGTAACCCACCGAATTGGCTCGGCCCAACTTGCCGATCGGATTCTTGTGTTTGACAAGGGAAAGATCGTCGAGCAGGGAACGCATGAAGAACTGATAAAGTCTGGTGGGAAGTATGCGTTTTTGTATCGTGAACAGGGAAAGTGGTATTAGATGAGGGCTGCGGATCGTTCTTTGCCAAAGTGGGACAACTGACTGGACATGTCAGTTGAAAACTTTATTTCATATGTAAAGATGATGGTTTTGAAAGTACGATTCAGATAGATCTGTCTTATAAGGTTCTGATAAAAATGCATTTTGCGCTACTCAGAGGACGCCGGCGTATTTGCCGATGACCATATTGCGTTGCCAGCAGACGGGCAGAAAGACACTATCCAGTCTGCTTTCAATGCAAAATCACGCTTCGAATATATGTTCGATAGAAAATGCTTGCAAATCTGGAAGTTTTAAGTGTATAATAGGAAAAGCTTGACTGAGAAACGTGGCTGCGGCATATACGCAGCAGTATGAAAAATAAAACAAAGCTGCGGCGGGGAAGCTTTCCTGCCGCAGTTTATGACTTGTATTGGAGGTCTTTACATGGCGAAAGCACAGTATAATGCTGACAGTATTACCGTACTGGAAGGACTGGAGGCAGTCCGCAAGCGTCCCGGAATGTACATCGGTGGCGTTGGAACAAAGGGCTTAAACCATTTGATATATGAAATCGTCGACAACGCGGTGGACGAGCACCTGGCTGGATTCTGTACGGAGATCACGGTAACGCTGGAGGCGGATGGGTCCTGTACCGTAAAGGATAACGGACGGGGAATCCCGGTGGAGATGCACAAAAAAGGCGTGTCCGCGGAACGTGTGGTTCTCTCCACGCTTCATGCAGGCGGAAAATTCGATAATAATTCCTATAAGACCAGCGGCGGACTTCATGGCGTCGGTTCTTCCGTCGTAAACGCCTTGTCTGACCGGATGAAGGTAAAAATTTCCAGGGATGGAAAAGTATATTATGATGAGTATGAAAAGGGACATCCGGTGATCGAACTGAAGGATGGGCTTCTTCCTGTGATCGGAAAATCAAAGGAGACAGGAACAGAGATCAACTTCCTGCCAGATCCGACGATCTTCGAGAAGACGAAATTTAAGGCGGAGTGGTTAAAGAGCCGTCTTCATGAGTCCGCCTATTTAAACCCGAACCTGGCGCTCCACTATGTGAACAAACGCGCCGGTGAGGAGGAGATGATCACCTACCACGAGCCGGATGGGATCATTGCCTATGTCCGCGAGTTAAACAACGGAAAAGAGCCGGTTCATGAGCCGGTGTATTTTAAAGGCAGTGTGGACCAGATCGAGGTGGAGGTGGCGTTCCAGTTCGTTGACGCCTTCGAGGAGAATATTCTCGGATTCTGCAACAATATCTTCACCCAGGAGGGCGGAACCCACCTGGTGGGATTCAAGACGAAATTCACCCAGCTGATCAACTCCTACGCGAGGGAACTCGGCATTTTAAAAGAGAAGGACAGCAACTTTACCGGCGCTGACACAAGAAACGGCATGACGGCCGTTGTGGCGGTGAAACACCCGGATCCGATCTTCGAGGGACAGACAAAGACAAAGCTTGCCAGCGCCGATGCGACAAAGGCTGTGTTCACCATGACTGGAGACGAGCTGGAAAGGTTTTTCGACCGAAATCTCGACACCTTAAAGGCAATCATCGCCTGTGCGGAGAAATCCGCAAAGATCCGCAAGGCGGAGGAGAAGGCGAAGACAAATATGCTCTCCAAGTCGAAGTTCTCCTTCGACAGCAACGGAAAGCTTGCAAACTGTGAGAGTCGTGACCCGTCAAAGTGTGAGATCTTCATCGTCGAGGGAGATTCTGCCGGCGGCTCTGCAAAAATGGGAAGGAACCGACAGTTCCAGGCGATCCTGCCGATCCGCGGAAAGATCTTAAACGTGGAGAAAGCGTCTATGGATAAGGTCCTGGCAAACGCTGAAATCAAGACTATGATCAATGCCTTCGGCTGTGGATTCTCTGAGGGATATGGAAATGACTTTGATATCACGAAATTGAAATACGATAAGATCGTCCTGATGACCGATGCCGATGTGGACGGAAGCCATATCGACACATTGCTGTTAACATTTCTCTATCGCTTCATGCCGGAACTGATCTACGACGGACATGTTTACATCGCGATGCCGCCACTCTATAAGGTAGTTCCGAAACGCGGAGAAGAGCGGTATCTCTACGATGACAAGGCGCTAGAAGAATATAAGAAGAGCCACGCCGGGGACTTTACGCTGCAGCGCTACAAAGGTCTCGGTGAGATGGATGCGGATCAGCTCTGGGAGACGACGCTAAACCCGGAGAACCGCGTCTTAAAACGGGTGGAGATCGAAGATGCCCGGATGGCAAGTGAAGTGACGGAGCTTCTGATGGGAAGCGACGTTCCGCCGAGAAAGAAATTTATCTATGATCATGCCGATGAGGCGGAGATCGACGCATAGAAGGAGAGTTTACCATGTCTGAAAAAATATTGCGAACTGAATATTCGGAGGAAATGCAGAAGAGCTATCTGGACTACTCCATGAGCGTCATCACCTCCCGTGCGATCCCGGATGCCAGAGACGGTTTAAAGCCGGTACAGCGCCGTGTTCTCTACGATATGAGTGAGCTTCACTTAGATCACGATAAGCCCCACAGAAAGTCGGCACGTATCGTGGGCGATACCATGGGTAAATACCACCCACACGGCGACAGCTCTATCTACGAGACCTTAGTTGTCCTGTCCCAGGACTTTAAAAAGGGAATGGCTCTGGTGGACGGACACGGAAATTTCGGCTCCATAGAGGGTGACGGCGCAGCTGCCATGCGATACACTGAGGCACGCTTAAAGAAATTTGCGGAGGAGGTCTACTTAAAAGATCTCGATAAGACCGTAGATTTCGTCGCCAACTACGATGAGACGGAAAAAGAGCCGGAGGTCCTCCCGGTCCGCGTGCCGAACCTTCTCGTAAACGGTGCGGAGGGAATCGCTGTCGGCATGAGCACCAGCATTCCGACCCACAATTTAGGGGAAGTTATCGACGCGGTAAAGGCCTATATCGATAACCGTCTTCTCACCGTTGAAGAGCTGATGCAGTATATGCCGGGACCGGATTTCCCCACCGGCGGGATCATCGCAAATAAGAGTGATCTTTTACAGATCTACGAGACTGGTGCTGGAAAGATCAAGCTCCGCGGAAAGATCGAGGTGGAACTCGGAAGAAGAAAGGCAGACCGAGACAAACTGGTGATCACGGAGATCCCGTACACAATGGTCGGCGCGGGAATCAACAAGTTCCTCATGGATGTGGCAGATCTCGTTGAGACGAGGAAGCTCACCGATGTGGTGGACATTTCAAACCAGTCAAATAAAGAGGGGATCCGCATTGTCCTGGAGTTAAAGAAGGACGCGGATGTCAATAAGATCAAGGCGGTCCTCTATAAAAAGACAAAGCTCGAGGACACTTACGGTGTCAACATGCTCGCCATTGACGATGGACGCCCGGAGACCATGAACCTTAAGCAGATCTTGAATACATTCCTGGAATTCCAGTACCGGAACATGACGAAGAAGTACAATGTTCTTCTCCAGAAGGAAATGGAGAAGAAGGAAGTTCAGGAAGGGCTCATCGAGGCATGCGATGTGATCGACCTCATTATCGCCGTTCTCCGGGGATCAAAGAACATGAAGGACGCAAAGGAATGCCTGATGACCGGAAATACGGAGAAGATCCAGTTCCGTGTGCCGGGCTTTGAGGCGGACGCGAAGAAGCTTCATTTTACCGAACGCCAGGCGACAGCGATCCTGGAGATGCGTCTCTACAAGCTCATCGGTCTTGAGATCCTCGCGCTCCAGAAAGCATACAAGGAGACATTGCGGAAAATCCGTGAATATAAGCATATTCTTTCCAACCAGAAGAATATGGATGTGGTGATCAAGGAAGACCTTGACTCCATCAAGGCAGAGTTCGCAGAACCGAGAAGGACACTCATCGAGGACGGCGAAGAGATGGTTTACGTGGAGGCGAAGGAAGAGGCGAAGGAAGTGATTTTCGTCATGGACCGCTTCGGCTATTGCAAGACCATGGACCGCTCCATCTACGAGAGAAACCAGGAGACCGTGGACAGCGAGAATGTCCGGGTACTTCCGGTGATGACGGACGATAAGCTCTGCATGTTCTCAGATACCGGAAACATGTACCAGGTGAAGGTTGCGGAGTTCCCGACACTGAAGATGAAAGACAAGGGAATCCCCATCGAGAACGTCAGCAAATTTGATGGGAAGACGGAGACGATCCTCTTTATGATTCCGGCATCCGGATTTACCGGTAAGAAATTCCTGTTCGCGACGGCCCAGGCGGCGGTGAAGATCGTTCCGGGAGAGGAATTTATAACGGCAAATAAGACCGTTGTGGCAACGAAATTAGCGGGAGAGGATAAGCTCACGGAGATCCGGGAGATCGGCACTGAGATCGATGGAACCCGCGATGTGGTTCTCCAGACTGTCGACGGCATGTTCTTAAAATTCCAGCTGGAAGAAATTCCAGAGCTCAAGAAGAACAGCCGAGGTGTGCGGGGCATCAGGCTTGAAAAGGAAGATACTCTGGAACATGTATATCTGCCGGATATGGACGGAACCGCTGTCTATAAAGGAAAAGAAGTTGCTCTTGGCCGGTTGAAAGCGGCAAAGAGGGATGGAAAAGGAACGAAAGTCCGGTTATAATAGAATTGGATCGTACGATCCTTTTAATCTGAACTTGAATGAAAATCATGATCCGGACAGATCCTGTCCGGGAAAAGGAGGAACCTATATGAATACACCAACACCTCATATTGCAGCAAAACAGGGTGAGATCGCGCCGTCTATTTTACTTCCGGGTGATCCGCTCCGCGCGAAATTTATCGCTGAGAATTTCCTTGCGGGCGCAAAGCAGTTCAACGCTACAAGAAATATGTTTGGTTACACCGGTTTTTACCGTGATAAACCTGTCTCTGTCATGGGAACAGGAATGGGATGCCCGTCCATTGGAATCTACACCCACGAGCTCATCGAGGGCTACGGCGTAAAGACACTGATCCGTGTGGGAACCACAGGGGCGATCTCCGAGGATGTCCATATCCGTGACCTTGTTTTCGCCATGGGTGCCTGCGCACAGACAAATTATGTGAGAGAATTCGGACTCCCGGGAGATTTCGCGCCGATCGCGGACTTCGGACTTCTGATTAAAGCTGTCTTCCACGCAGAGCAGGAAAACCTTCCATACCACGTTGGAAACGTCCTGACTTCCGATCTGTTCTATGAGCCGGAAAAGAAGAAACACGATGGACTCCAGTTCGCGGATATGGGCGTACTGGCAGTGGAGATGGAGACAGCGGCCCTCTACGCAAACGCGGCTCTCGCAAAGGCGCGCGCCCTTTCGATTCTGACTGTATCTGATTCCATGGTGACAGGTGAGAAGACGACAGCCGAGGAGCGCGAGACATCCTTCGCTGATATGATCCATGTGGCGCTGGAAATCGTTTAATAGTTACTTTTCATGCTAGAAATTTTCTAAACTGAAAAGTTACTTTTCATGGGTAGGAATTTTCTGAACTGAAAATTCCGTATGATAAACTCATGCCATTTACCACTTGCATTTTTTGCCGTTTTGAGTTAGGATAGACAACAACACGGGTGTTGCGTACATGAAGACATATGTCCGCGGCGGGGGGAAAATGGCAGACTGGCAGCTGATACCGGCTGACGGGCTGAGATGAGGAGATATGTGTGATGGAAAAGAAGCTTAGAGTTGGTATCCTTGGAGCAACAGGTATGGTAGGACAGAGATTTATCTCTCTCCTTGAGGATCATCCATGGTTCGAAGTGACGACCGTGGCAGCCAGCCCGCGTTCCGCAGGAAAAACATATGAGGAGGCAGTTGGAGGACGCTGGAAAATGACGACTCCGATGCCGGAAAAAGTTAAAAATTTAGTTGTTATGAATGTAAACGACGTGGATGCGGTATCCAAGACCGTTGATTTCGTATTCAGTGCCGTTGATATGACAAAGGAAGAGATCCGCGCTATCGAGGAAGCTTACGCGAAGACAGAGACTCCGGTGGTTTCCAACAACAGCGCTCATCGCTGGACGCCGGATGTTCCGATGGTAATTCCGGAGATCAACCCGGATCACTTTGAGGTGATCAAGTTCCAGAAGCAGAGACTCGGCACGACCCGCGGATTTATCGCAGTAAAGCCGAACTGTTCGATCCAGAGCTACACTCCGGCACTCAGTGCATGGAGAGAGTTCGAGCCGTACGAGGTAGTCGCTACTACATATCAGGCTATTTCCGGAGCAGGAAAGACCTTCAAGGACTGGCCGGAAATGGTAGAGAACGTGATCCCGTACATCGGCGGCGAGGAAGAGAAGAGCGAGCAGGAGCCGCTTAGAATCTGGGGGCACTTAGAGGGCGGCGTGATCGTAAAGGCAAAAGAGCCGGTGATCACATGCCAGTGCGTCCGCGTACCGGTATTAAATGGCCACACAGCTGCTGTATTCGTAAAATTCAGAAAGAAAGCTTCCAAGGAACAGCTCATTGAAAAACTTATAAACTTCAAGGGACTTCCGCAAGAGCTAGAGCTTCCGAGCGCACCGAAGCAGTTTATCCAGTACTTAGAGGAGGATAACCGTCCGCAGGTTAAGCTGGACGTTGATTTCGAGAACGGAATGGGCGTATCTATCGGTCGCTTAAGAGAAGACACCGTCTATGGCTGGAAGTTTATCGGTCTGTCCCACAACACCGTCCGCGGTGCTGCAGGCGGAGCAGTTCTCTGCGCAGAACTTCTCACAAAGCAGGGATATATTTCTGCAAAATAATATCGGCGGATATTGATTATCATTTGTCGATCAGAACGTAAATTATGGGCCCGCTATTTGTGCGGGTCCTTTTTACGCGGACAGCGAATCAGTATATATGCCTGTATATGACCTGATGCTGTTTCATATCAGCGGTACTTATTCATAAGGATCGAGACTGAGGAGGTATTTTTATGTCAGTGAAAAAAGAACACTTTGGGGAAATGCCGGATGGAAGAGAGGTAAATCTCTATATCATCACAAATAAAAATGGACTCGAGGCATCCGTCACAGATCTCGGCGCCGTCTGGGTCCGCATGGTCGTTCCGGATAAAAACGGGGTTATGGACGATGTGATGCTGGGATTTGACGACGCGGCTGGTTATTTAAATAATGGTCCACATTTCGGATCCGTTGTGGGCCGGATCGCAAACCGCACCGCGAAGGGAAAATTCTCCCTGAACGGAAAAGAGTATACCTTGGCGGTGAACAATGGCCCGAACAACCTGCACAGCGGTATGGATTATTATGACGCACGTCTCTGGAACGCGAAGGAAGAGGCGGAAAACGCTGTCACCTTCACACTTCTAAGCCCGGACGGAGATCAGGGATATCCGGGAAACGCCATCGTATCCGTCACATATACGCTGACAGACGAGGATATGCTGACGCTGACATACCGTGTCCTTTCCGATGCCGACACGCCGGTGAATCTGACAAACCATGGATATTTCAACCTCCTCGGCAATAACGGAGGTTCCATCCTCGACCACAAAGCACGGATTCTTGCTGATTTTTACACCCCGTCCGATGAAACATCGATCCCAACTGGAGAGGTTCGCCCAGTAAAGGGAACTCCGATGGATTTCACGGATTTCCATGTGATCGGAGAGCGGATCGACGATGATTTCGACCAGCTTGTTAAGGGACACGGTTATGACCATAACTGGTGCCTCTCCCATATCCGCGGCGATTTCGGTCTCTCCGCGCAGATCTTCTCTGAGAAGAGCGGCAGGGCCATGGATGTCTACACGGATCAGCCAGGTGTGCAGTTTTACACGGCTAACTGGCTGGAGCAGGAGAACGGAAAAGAAGGGGCGTTCTATCACACGAGAACCGCGTTCTGCTTTGAGACCCAGAATTTTCCGGATGCAGTCAACAAGCCGCATTTCCCGTCACCGATCGTGAAGGCTGGGAAAGAGTGGAAGTCTGTGACAGGATACCATTTTTATATTTATGAAGAATAATGGCAACTATTCAGTCCCTTCATAGTTACAAGCAAAATCCATTCCAGATTGGCTGCGCCGATGGGATTTTTGTCTTCAGGATTATGAATTGCTGTGGAGTATATACGATACTTTGCATAAAATTATTAAGGAATTTTTGATATGAATCATTTAAGTGAACGCGGCATCAAGGTCCTGGCATCTCTGGGATTGATCCTCACGACGATGATATGGGGATTTGCCTTCGTGGTTATGAAAAACTCCGTGGACGTGATTCCACCGACCTACCTTCTTGCGGTCCGCTTTTCCATATCTGCGGTGCTGCTTGCTCTGCTGTTCTATAAAAATATGATGAAAGCAGACCGGGAGACGATTCTCTGTGGTGTGATCCTGGGCATCTTTCTATGTCTGTCCTATCAGTTCCAGACATACGGCCTGAAGTACACGACAGCCAGCAAGAATGCCTTTATCACCACACTATATGTTATCATCGTGCCGTTCCTCTACTGGATCGTCAGCAAAAAGAGACCGACTGGACGGAATATCACTGCCGCGTTTCTTGCGGTCATCGGTCTTGCGCTTTTGTCACTGCAGGGAGACCTCTCGATCAATTACGGAGATTTTCTGACGCTGATCTGCGGTCTGATGTTCGCGGTCCACATGGTGTTAATCGATAAGTTTACGGAGCACAATGATCCCATCGCCCTGACGGTGATCCAGATCCTTGCGGCGGCGATCTTTAACTGGATCTGCGCACCGTTTCTTGACGGATCCTTTGATTTTACGGTCCTGATGGACAAGAGCTTAATTGGAGGACTGCTGTATCTTGCAGTCTTCTCCACAACAGTGGCTTATCTCTTACAGAACAGCGGCCAGAAATATCTGAGCGCATCTACATCGGCGATCCTTCTTTCCATGGAGTCGGTGTTCGGAACTCTGTTCTCCGTGATCTTTTTAAAGGATGTACTGACAGGGAAGATGTTGGCCGGATGTGCGCTGATGTTTGCGGCAGTTCTTTTATCGGAGCTCCCGCAGAAGAAAAATAGCGGCTTCGCAAACAGATAAAAATACTGTTTGAATATAGAAATTCCCCCAGCTCTGCCGGCACACGGCAGCTGTGAAGTAAATATAAACAGGAAAGAGGTTTCATGGGAAAAGCATTATTTATCGCCGAGAAGCCCAGCGTTGCGCAGGAATTTGCGAAGGCATTAAAGGTTTCCGGGAGAAAAGGAGACGGATATATTGAGTCCGACCAGGCTATCGTGACCTGGTGTGTGGGTCATCTGGTGACCATGAGTTACCCGGACGCCTACGATCCGGTCCTGAAACGCTGGAGCATGGAAACTTTGCCGTTTCTCCCAAAGACATTCAAATACCAGGTGATCGACGATGTAAAAAAACAATTTAAGATCGTGAGCGGGCTCTTAAACCGGGCTGACGTGGACACGATCTATGTCTGCACTGACTCCGGGCGTGAGGGAGAGTACATCTACCGCCTGGTGGAACAGATGGCCGGGGTAAAGGGAAAGACCCGCCGCCGTGTCTGGATTGACTCCCAGACCGAGGATGAGATACTCCGGGGAGTTCGGGAGGCGAAGGACCTTGCGGAGTACGACAACCTTGCAGCATCCGCATACCTTAGAGCAAAAGAAGATTATCTGATGGGCATTAATTTTTCCAGGGTGCTTACCTTAAAATACGGCCCATCGGTGGCGTCCTACATGAGGGAAAAGCGGGCGGTGCTGTCCGTCGGCCGTGTGATGACCTGTGTCCTCGGCATGGTGGTCCGCAGGGAACGGGAGATCCGGGAATTTGTGAAGACTCCGTTCTACCGCGTCATCGGTTCCTTCGATGTCCCGGATCATGAGACTGCGGTCATTGAGGCGGAATGGAGAGCGGTGGAAGGCTCCAGATACTTCGGCACACCGGCGCTTTATAAGGAAAACGGATTTAAAGAACAAAAGACGGCGGAGGAGCTGATCCGCTTTTTAAGCGCCGACCCGATGGAAGGAACGCTCATCGCCCTTGATAAGAAAAAAGAGACGAAAAATCCGCCGCTTTTATATAACCTTGCGGAGATCCAGAACGACTGTTCGAAGATGTTCAAGATCAGCCCGGATGAGACCTTAAAGATCATCCAGGAGCTCTATGAGAAAAAGCTGGTGACTTACCCTCGAACGGACGCCAGAGTTCTCTCCACTGCGGTGGCGAAGGAGATCTATAAGAATATCGGCGGACTCCGGAATTTCGGACCTCTCGCGGACTTTGCCGCGAAGGTGCTGGACGGCGGAACCTGGAAACAGATCGCAGGGACGAAATATGTGAACGATAAGCAGATCACTGACCACTACGCGATCATCCCGACTGGACAGGGATTTGGAGCACTGAGAAGTCTAAATCCGCTGGCCGCGAAGGTGTATGAACTGATCGGACGACGTTTTTTAAGTATCTTTTATCCACCTGCGGTCTACCAGAAGTTTTCTCTGCAGATCGAAAAGCAGGGAGAGCAGTTCTTCGCGGTCTATAAGGTTCTTGCGGAGGCAGGTTACCTGAAGGTTGCGAACGTCCCGTCCAAGAAAAAAACAGATACTTCCGGAAACAGCCGGGGGGAAAATTCCGGCGCAGGACAGGAAAACCAGACGGAAGAACTGGATCCGGGTCATGATGAGAAGGCAAAGAATCTTCTTGCCATGCTGTCCGGTCTGAAAAAAGGACAGAAATTAAAGCTTTTAAAATTTGATATCAAGGAAGGTGAGACATCTCCACCGAAGCGCTACACCTCCGGTTCCATGATCCTTGCCATGGAGAACGCTGGCCAGCTCATCGAGGATGAGGACCTGCGGGCCCAGATCAAGGGAAGCGGCATCGGAACGAGCGCCACCCGGGCGGAGATCTTAAAAAAGCTGTTCAACATCAAGTATCTGGCACTGGCGAAGAAGACCCAGGTCATCACGCCGACACTTCTCGGGGAGATTGTCTTCGATGTCTGCCAGGCGTCCATGCGGCAGCTCCTGAATCCGGAACTCACGGCAAGCTGGGAAAAAGGCCTCACTTACGTGGCGGAGGGAACCATCACGCCGGATGAGTACATGGAAAAGCTGGAGCGTTTTGTGACGCTCAGGACAAACGGTGTCAAGCAGACGAACAACGCCTATATGCTGCGGCCGTATTTTGACGCTGCGGCTCAGTTCTATAAAAAATAGCAACAGATCTGTTTCAATGCTGCAGCCGTTTGCAAAAGCTTATCGAAAATGCTTTCGGCGGTCCAGCCGTAAATAAATGCTGTCTGGCAAGATGGCAGATTGGAGAATCATTATGAAAAAAGAAGAGACTAAGATCGTCGATCTTTATGACCTTTCCCACACCCAGGCTGCGGATTTCCTCCGCCAGTTTACCTACCCGTGGGAGGCACTTGCCCATATTAAAGAGTTCATCCTCGAACTCGGAAAGACACTCCCGGAGGGTGAGTACGAGAGGCGCGGGGAGACCGTATGGGTCCATAAGACCGCAAGGGTGATGCCGAGTGCGTTTCTCGGCGAGAATATCATTATCGGAAAGGACACAGAGGTCCGCCACTGCGCGTTCCTCCGGGGAAATGCCTTAGTCGGAGAGGGAGCCGTCGTTGGAAACTCCACGGAGTTAAAAAATGTGATCCTGTTCGATAAGGTCCAGGTTCCGCACTACAACTATGTGGGAGATTCCATCTTAGGCTACCGCGCCCACATGGGAGCCGGTTCCATCACCTCAAACGTGAAGTCCGACAAGCTTCTCGTGAAGGTCCATGCGGAGGACGGCGATATCGAGACCGGGATCAAGAAATTTGGTGCGATGCTCGGTGACTGCGTGGAAATCGGTTGCGGTTCTGTTCTGAATCCAGGAACTGTTATTGGAAGGAACTGCAATATCTACCCGTTATCCAGCGTCCGCGGGTGCGTGGATGGGAATTCCATCTATAAGAAACAGGGAGAGATCGCTAAGAAGGTGCTGGAATAATTGATAACTGAAAAAAGATGCTGCAAATGAAGGATCCATGCAATTATTAAACTAAAAGAACCACGATATTTATCTAGAAACTCATATGTTGAGTTTTTAACAAATATCGTGGTTTTATTTTTAGTATGGGAACCTATACTCTTAAATCACTTCGTGCCAAAAATACGGTCTCCGGCATCTCCGAGACCCGGACAGATATATGCGTTCTCGTTTAATTCACGGTCAAGGTGTCCGACATAGATCTGTACATCCGGATGTGCCTCGTGGAGTCTCTTTACACCTTCCGGGGCAGCGATGATGCACATAAATTTGATATGCTTTCCGCCGTGCTGCTTGATGAAATCAATAGCTGCAACTGCGGAACCGCCGGTAGCGAGCATCGGGTCTGTGACAACGATGGTTCTCTGCTCGATCGGATTCGGAAGCTTGCAGAAATACTCATGAGGCTCATGGGTCACCTCGTCGCGGTAGAGACCGATATGACCGATCTTCGCGGACGGAACGAGGGAAAGGACACCGTTTACCATTCCGAGACCTGCGCGCAAGATCGGAACGATGGCTAATTTCTTGCCTGCAAGCATCGGGGTCATACATGTCTCGATTGGAGTCTCGACCTCAACGTCCTCCAGAGGGAGATCGCGGAGTGCCTCATATCCCATCAGAGTTGCGATCTCCTCAACAAGAGTACGGAACTCATTTGTTCCTGTGGTCTTCTTTCTTAACATGGAGATCTTGTGCTGAACCAGCGGGTGGTCAATATACGTTACATTTTCCATTAATAGATACCAGCCTTTCTGTGATCTGCCAAAGCCTATAGACCGATCCGGCAGATCATGTTTTTTCCTTCCCTCTATCATACCAAAACGCAGGATAGAAATCAACCGGATCGTTTCTCAGATCATCTATTGTTATTTTGTTTCCGGTGAATATTTTACAAGGGCATAATCACCCGCCGCATGGCTCACCGGAACGATCAGGTAGATATCTCCGTCTTTTTCGTAGGAAAACGCCTGCGGGAATGTCCCGTCCTTTACGGAAGTAAAATCACATTCTGCAAACACCGTCTGCCAGAGTTCTTTTCCACTGGACTTGATGGAATCCTTTACTTCAGCTGCTGTGTCCGCTGGTTCTACCACCACAACGTCATCGGAAGAAAGATATTCCGCGATGGAATCCGCATCTGCATACGCAGTCAGACCGATTGGTGATCCTGTATTTAAGTTCACAGAGACGGCATAGCGCACATTTGACGGATGGGCTGTTTCTGCAACGTTTACCATTCCGTGGAATGTAAATACCGCCTTGTTTTTATCGAGGGATACCAGATCACAGTTGATGGAAACCTCATCCTTTTCGGTGTCCAGTTCCCAGGCAGCGATGATCGAGGTCGCCTCTTTCTTTAAAAGCTCATTGACGGCCTGGGTCATGGATGCATCACGAAGATTGGAGAGGATCGGGTATTCGATGGAGACCTTTCCGGTCTTTTCGGTCGCGATCTTCGATTTCACGCTTAACGCGTCGGAGGCGTTGGAATCCTTTTGCGTCTCGACCTCAGAAGATCCGGCTTTTGAAGCATCCGTTTTTGAGGAGTCACTTTTTGAATTGTCTGCTGCCGGATCATCCTTTGTTTCATTGGAAGTAGTTTCCGCCATGGTCTCCGCAGCGGACGTATGAATTCCAGAGATGTCCACGGCCTCGTGTTTTTTGCATGCGGTGATGGATAATGCGGCAAGCATTGTCAAAGCGGCAAATTTATAAAGATTTTTTCTCATAAGAAGATCAGCTCCTTTTATCGTATTTTAATGCGGCACCGGAATAGGCGAATGGAAGAAAGCCTGTCCGGTACCAGGTTTATCTTTCTAAGACAGTTATATTATATCATGAAGACCTGCCTCTTGTACATGAACGCCACATTACGATTTTTTTAAATAAATGAAAGCATTTCATAAGAAAACGCCGGGATCGTTGATAAGTAATTTTAAATACTCAATCTGCAGGAAGTATGTTATCATAAAATTAAAACCCGTCGCCGGTACAAATTCCGGTGATCTTATACGAAAACAGGAGGAGTACTTCCATGAAGTTATTATCACTTTCAGAGGAGTTAAAAAACAATTCTTATCCGGGAAGAGGAATCGTGATCGGAAAATCAGCCGATGGAAAGACAGCCGTGACCGCATATTTTATTATGGGAAGAAGCAGCAACAGCCGCAACCGTGTCTTTGTAGAGGATGGTGAAGGAATCCGTACTCAGGCGTTTGATCCGTCAAAATTAGAGGACCCGAGCCTTATCATCTACGCCCCGGTGCGCGTTCTCGGAAATAAGACCATCGTGACAAATGGCGACCAGACAGATACGATCTACGACGGAATGGACCGCCAGCAGACCTTCGAGCAGTCCCTGCGCTGCCGCGAGTTTGAGCCGGACGGCCCGAACTACACTCCGCGAATCTCCGGAATCATGCACATTGAGAACGGGAACTACAACTTTGCGATGTCCATCTTAAAGAGCAGTGATGGAAACCCGGATAGCTGCAGCCGCTTTACATACGCATATGAGAAGCCATTAAGCGGTGAGGGACGTTTCATCCACACCTACATGAACGACGGAAATCCGCTTCCGAGCTTTGAGGGTGAGCCGAAGCGCATTGCCATTGAGGGCGATATCGACAGCTTCACAGAGAATGTATGGGAGAGCCTGAATGAGGACAACAAGGTTTCCCTCTTTGTCAGATTCATCGATATCGAGACCGGAAAGTATGAGACAAGAATTGTAAATAAAAATCACTAGTCGTATCAAAAGGAGAAAAACAAATCATGAATGAAATGGAATTAAAATACGGATGCAACCCGAACCAGAAACCGTCCCGTGTATACATGGAAGACGGAAGTGATCTTCCGATCACAGTCTTAAACGGAAAGCCGGGCTACATCAACCTTCTCGACGCGTTGAACGGCTGGCAGCTCGTTAAGGAATTAAAGGAAGCGACAGGTCTTCCGGCAGCTACTTCCTTCAAGCATGTTTCTCCGGCAGGTGCCGCAGTAGGTCTTCCGATGGATGAAGTTTTAAGAAAGATCTACTGGGTGGACGATCTCGGTGAGCTTTCCCCGCTTGCAAGTGCTTACGCGAGAGCAAGAGGCGCAGACCGTATGTCCTCCTTCGGCGATTTTATTTCCCTTTCCGATGTCTGCGATGTTGACACCGCAAAGCTTATCAAACGCGAGGTATCCGACGGCGTGATCGCTCCGGGATATGAACCGGAAGCTCTTGAGATCTTAAAACAGAAAAAGAACGGCAAATACAATGTGATCCAGATCGATCCGTCCTACGTTCCGGCACCGATCGAGCACAAACAGGTATTTGGCGTGACCTTCGAGCAGGGAAGAAATAACTTAAAGATCGATAAGGATCTCTTATCGAACGTTGTGACAGAGAACAAGGAGATCCCGGATTCCGCAAAGATCGACCTTATGATCTCCCTGATCACCTTAAAGTACACCCAGTCCAACTCCGTATGCTATGTGAAGGGAGGACAGGCCATCGGTATCGGCGCAGGCCAGCAGTCCCGTGTCCACTGTACACGTCTTGCAGGTCAGAAGGCAGACAACTGGTTTCTCCGTCAGGCTCCGCAGGTATTAAACCTTCCGTTTATTGACAAGATCAAACGTGCGGACCGCGACAACGCCATTGACGTTTATATCGGGGACGAGTATATGGATGTTCTCGCAGACGGTGAGTGGCAGAAAGTATTCACCGAAAAACCGCCGGTATTCACAAAAGAGGAAAAACGCGCATGGCTCGACAAGATGCAGGATGTGGCTCTCGGCTCTGACGCCTTCTTCCCGTTCGGCGACAATATCGAACGCGCCCACAAGAGCGGCGTAAAGTATATCGCGCAGCCGGGCGGATCTGTCCGTGACGACAACGTGATCGATGTGTGCAACAAATACGGAATGGCGATGGCATTCACCGGTATTCGTCTGTTCCACCACTAAAATCTCCTTGCAATTTTCATGTTCTTATGATAGAATTATATGCGGCTGTTGAAATACACAGCCGCGAAGATATGCCGGCGTGGCGGAATGGCAGACGCATCAGACTCAAAATCTGACGGGGGTAACTTCGTGCCGGTTCAAGTCCGGCCGCCGGCAGAAACGAAAAGACATGACTTTCTCACGATGGTCGTGTCTTTTTTGCATAAAAGGAAATTCTGATAAGAGGAGGCGTGTTCCATGACCTGTGTGGAAGCAGAAAAAATGGTGGTCCCGTATATGAAGGATGAACTGTCCCCGACTGAACTGGAAGATTTTCTTGACCATATCCATACCTGTGAGAACTGCCGGGAGGAGCTGGAGATCCACTATATGGTGGATGTGGGTTTAAAAAAGCTGGATGAAGCGGATGGAACATACGATATCGTGGGAGATCTGAAACGAAAGGTCGCAGAATCCTACCGTTCGCTGCGCCATATTTCCATGTTTCAGATCACAACCTATGCAGTCTCAACGCTGACTGGAATGGCTCTGATCGTCATGATTCTTTTGCAGCTTCGGATCTGGAATACGTTTGGATTTCTGTAAAGAGGTGTCTGACGGATCATCACAGATCCTTTTAAATATTATCGAAAACAGGAGTGAACATGGAAAAACTTGTACTGATCGACGGTCATAGCATCTTAAACCGCGCGTTCTACGGTGTGCCGAACCTGACGAACTCGGAAGGTCTCCACACGAACGCGGTCTATGGTTTTTTAAATATCTTATTCAAGGTTCTCGATGAGGAGAAAGCGGACTACCTGGCGGTGGCCTTTGACTTAAAAGCGCCGACCTTCCGACATAAGATGTTCGACGCCTACAAGGGAACAAGAAAACCGATGCCGGAGGAGCTTCACGAGCAGGTACCGCTTATGAAGGAAGTTCTGACGGCCATGGGTGTTCCGATCCTCACAAAAGAGGGATATGAGGCGGACGATATCCTTGGAACCATCGCGAAACGTGAGCAGAAAGACGGATATGAGGTGACGATCCTCTCCGGAGACCGGGATCTTTTACAGCTTTCCGATACCCATATCCGGATCTGTCTTCCGAAGACAAGCCGTGGAACCACAGAAGTACACAACTATTACCCGGAGGACGTGATCCGGGAGTACCAGGTAACACCGGAGCAGTTTATCGAGGTGAAGGCCCTGATGGGCGACCAGTCTGACAATATCCCGGGGGTTCCGTCCATCGGTGAGAAGACGGCGACAAGCCTCATTGTGCAGTATCAAAATCTGGAAAACATCTATACCCATCTCGACGAGGTGAAACCGCCCCGCGCGAAAAAGGCGCTGGAGGAGCACAGAGATCTTGCGGAGCTTTCCCTGAAGCTTGCAAGGATCTGTGTCGATGCCCCCATTGAGTTTTCCATGGCGGACGCGAAGCTGGAGAATCTCTACACGCCGGAAGCTTACGAATACATGAAGCGCCTGGAGTTCAAGTCCATCGCAGCGAGATTCGGCGAGGGGATCAGGAATGAGAGCGGACCGGAGAAGCAGTTTGTCCTCGTGGAAGATTTCTCAGAGGCGGACGCGCTCTTTGAAAAGGCAAAGAAAGAAGATCACATCGGTATGGAGCTTCTCGCGGAGAACGGATCCGTGACAGCTCTCGCTTTAAGCTTTGAGGAGACCGGAAGCTATATTTTCCCGGTCGGCGGCTTTATGACAGAAAGCTACATCGCCGGGAAGTATGAAGAGCTCTGCCGCACAGGCCATGCCTGGGTGCTGGATCTCAAGCATTCTTTGCCGTTTGCGAAGCTTTCCTACGGGGATACCGTTTACGATGCGGGTGTCGCGGCGTACCTTTTAAATCCGTTAAAGGACACCTATGGGTACGATGACATTGCGAGGGATGTTCTCGGCATGACGGTTCCGTCAAGGGCAGACCTGATCAAAAAGATGTCCTATAAGGACGCCTGCGCGAAAGAACAGGATAATTTTACGCGCATGGCGGGACTTATGGCATACACTGCTTTTGCCGCCGGGAAACCGCTCTCAGAACGTCTGGCAGCAGAAGGAATGGAGGACCTGTACCGGAATATCGAGCTTCCGCTGATCTATACGTTATTCCACATGGAAGATGAGGGAATTGCGGTCCGCCGGGAAGAACTCACCGCCTACGGCGGGAAATTGAAGAAAGAGATCGCCGTTCTCGAAAAGGATAGCTGGGAGATCACAGGGCAGGAGTTCAATATCAACTCCCCGAAACAGTTAGGCGAGATCCTGTTTGAGAAGATGCAGATCAAGGGCGGAAAAAAGACAAAGACCGGTTATTCAACAGCGGCAGATGTCCTTGAAAAGCTCGCCCCGGATTACCCGGTGATCCAGAAGATCTTAGATTACAGGCAGTATACAAAGTTAAATTCCACCTACGCGGACGGTCTGGGAACATATATCAAAGAGGATGGCCGGATCCACAGCCGCTTTAACCAGACGATCACGGCGACAGGACGGATCTCCAGCACGGAGCCGAACCTCCAGAACATTCCGATCCGCATGGAGCTTGGACGGGAGATCCGGAAGGTCTTTGTCCCGCGGGACGGATTCCTGTTCCTGGATGCCGACTACTCCCAGATCGAGCTGCGCGTTCTCGCCCACATGTCCGGCGATGAGCGTCTGATCGAGGCATATAAGACTGCCCAGGATATCCACGCCATCACGGCATCCCAGGTATTCCATATCCCGTTAAACGAGGTGACACCACTGCAGCGCCGCAACGCGAAGGCTGTGAACTTCGGGATCGTGTACGGGATCAGTGCCTTTGGGCTCAGCGAGGACCTGAGCATCTCCAGAAAAGAGGCCATGGAGTATATCGAGCGGTATTTTGAGACTTACCCACAGGTCAAGACATTTCTTGACAGCCTTGTGGCTCACGCAAAGGAACAGGGGTACGTCACCACCATGTTCGGACGCCGCCGCCCGGTACCGGAATTAAAGTCCTCGAACTTTATGCAGCGATCCTTCGGTGAGCGCGTGGCGATGAACTCCCCGATCCAAGGAACCGCCGCTGATATCATCAAGATTGCCATGATCCGGGTGGACGAGAGACTGAGAAGAGAGAATCTTCGCTCCAGACTGATCCTGCAGGTACACGATGAGCTTCTCATCGAGACAGCAGAGGACGAGAAGGAGACAGTTATGAAGATCCTGTCCGAGGAGATGCATCATGCGGCATCCTTAAAGGTGGAGTTAGAGATCGACATGCATGACGGAAAGAACTGGTTTGAGGCGAAATAAATGGAACAGAAGAAGAAAATTATTGGAATTACAGGCGGTGTCGGCGCTGGAAAGAGCAGTGTGCTGGCGGTATTGAAAGAGGATTTTGGAGCGAAGATCATTCTGGCGGATCTTGTGGCCCACGATCTCATGGAGCCGGGAAGCGAGGGACTGAAAAAAGTCACGGAAGCCCTCGGAACCTCATTTCTCGACCCGGACGGGTCCGTGGACCGGAAGGCACTGGCGGATGTGATCTTCCGCAATAAGGATGCGTTAAGGACCATGAACTCCATCATCCATCCGCTTGTGTGGAAGACCATGAAAGAGGCAGCAGAAGCGGCTGAGGAGCAGCTTGTGATCATCGAGGCGGCAGTCTTTGACACCGCGCCGAAGGATCTCTTTGATGAGCTGTGGTATGTCTACACCACAAAGGAGAACCGGATCATCCGCCTTATGGCAAACCGGGGCTACAGCCGTGAAAAGTGCGAGGATATCATCGGAAGACAGGCATCGGAGGAAGAGTACCGCGCGCTCTGCGACCGGGTCATCGACAACAATGGGGACGAGTCCGATATCAAACGACAGCTGAAGGAGATTCTGGAATGAGATTTGTTAGTATCGCCAGCGGCAGCAGTGGAAACTGCATCTACACAGGAACGGAGGAGAGCCACATCCTGATCGATGCCGGTATCAGCGCGAAGCGGATCGAGCAGGGGCTCAACGAGGTTGGATTAAAGACAAGCGAGCTGGACGGGATCTGCATCACTCATGAGCATTCTGACCATGTGAAGGGACTCGGCGTCCTCGCGAGAAAATATGAAGTCCCGATCTACGCGACGGAAGGGACGTTAAATGAGATTAAGAATATCAAGGGTCTTGGAGAGTATCCGGAAGAGCTTCTTCACCCGATCCTTCCGGACACGGAGTTCGCCCTGGGGGATCTGACAGTCAAGCCATTTCACATCGATCACGATGCCGCAGACCCGGTGGCATACCGGATCCAGTCGGGAAACAAGTCCGTTGCGGTAGCGACGGACCTCGGCCATTTTAATCAGTATACCGTCGACCATCTGCTGGATCTGGACGCGGTGCTTCTGGAGTCCAACCATGATCTCAGAATGCTGGAGACGGGACCGTATCCGTACTACTTAAAGCGCCGCATCATGGGGGATTTCGGACATCTTTCCAACGAAAACGCAGGGCGTCTCTTGAACTGCATTTTAAGCGGCAGATTGAAACATATATTACTCGGCCATCTGAGCAAGGAGAACAATATTCCGGAGCTGGCCTATGAGACTGTACGTCTGGAGATCGACATGGGAGATTGTCCGTACCATGCAGACGATTTCCATCTGGCCGTGGCGAAGCGGGATGAAATGTCGGAGATCATCAGCCTGTAGTCAGAGAGAATGTCCCGGCATATTCGGGCGTCCCGCGTATTGTACGGAATTTTCAGTTCGGAAAATTCCTATCTGTGTACAGTAACTCACTTACATCTTTACGCTGGTGCATCTCAAAAAAAGCTTGCATCTTATGGGATGTAATGATATATTTTAAGAAAATTTTTATGCTTTAACACTGTATAATGCTACCTTTCCCGAGATTCCCGCCTTTCAATAGAACATATCTGCCGGGCCGGATCAAATTAAGATACGTGGAAGGCACAACACAAGGAGGAAAATTTTCATGGATAAAGTTATTATCACTGTAGTAGGAAAAGACACCGTAGGCATTATCGCAAAGGTATGTACATATCTTGCGGACCATAAAATTAACATCCTTGATATTTCCCAGACCATTGTTCAGGAATATTTCAACATGATGATGATCGTGGACGGAAGCGGCGCAAGCGTTTCATTCGATGAAATGGCTTCCGGTCTCGATGAGATCGGTGCTGGAATCGGCGTCAACATCAAGTGCCAGCGTGAAGAAATCTTTACAAAGATGCACCGTATTTGATTAGGGAGAGGGAAAAGATTATGATTACACGTCTGGAAGTAAATGAGACTAACAATATGATCGAGCACGAGAACCTGGATGTCCGTACCATCACCCTTGGCATCAGCCTTTTGGACTGCTGCGACTCCGATCTCGATAAATTAAATGAAAAGATCTACAACAAGATCACGACTCTCGCTAAGGATCTGGTTCCGACAGGAAAACAGATCGAGCGCGATTTCGGAATCCCGATCGTAAATAAGAGAATTTCCGTGACACCGATCGCCCTGGTGGGCGGTGCCGCATGTAAGAGCCCGGAAGACTTTGTGACTATCGCAAAGACCCTGGATCGCGCGGCAAAGACGGTGGGCGTCAATTTTATCGGCGGATATTCCGCTCTTGTATCCAAGGGCATGACGACAGCCGATGAAAATCTGATGCGTTCCATCCCGCAGGCGTTAAAAGAGACAGATTTCGTCTGCAGCTCCATCAACGTCGGCTCCACAAAAACAGGTTTAAATATGGATGCTGTCCGTTTAATGGGCGAGATGGTCGTAAGAACCGCGGAGTACACAAAGGACAACGACTGCTTAGGCTGCGCGAAGCTTGTTATTTTCTGCAATGCACCGGATGACAACCCGTTCATGGCAGGTGCATTCCACGGTGTCACAGAGGCTGACGCGATCATCAATGTAGGTGTTTCCGGACCTGGTGTTGTAAAAACAGCGCTGCAGTCTGTCCGCGGCGCTGATTTCGAGACGTTATGTGAGACTATTAAGAAGACGGCATTCAAAATCACCCGTGTAGGCCAGCTTGTTGCGAAAGAGGCATCCGCACGCCTCGGTATCCCGTTCGGCATCATCGATCTGTCCTTAGCGCCGACTCCGGCTGTGGGCGATTCCGTTGCTGAGATCTTAGAGGAGATCGGTTTAGAGCGCGCAGGCGCACCGGGTACAACGGCTGCCCTCGCTATGTTAAATGACCAGGTAAAGAAAGGCGGCGTTATGGCATCTTCCTACGTCGGCGGTCTTTCCGGCGCATTTATCCCTGTCAGTGAGGATCAGGGAATGATCGACGCGGTCAATGAGGGTGCGCTCACCATTGAAAAATTAGAGGCTATGACCTGCGTATGCTCCGTGGGTCTTGACATGATCGCAGTTCCGGGAGACACAAGTGCCGCGACCATCGCCGGAATCATCGCGGACGAGGCGGCGATCGGCATGGTAAACCAGAAGACAACGGCGGTCCGCCTGATCCCGGTAATCGGAAAAGGTGTGGGCGAGACGGTAGAGTTCGGTGGTCTTTTAGGACATGCGCCGATCATGCCGGTGAACTCATTCAGCTGTGAGAAATTTGTAAGCAGAACCGGACGGATTCCGGCTCCGATCCACAGCTTTAAGAACTAAACAGGAGAAACTATGAGAATCTATCTGATCCGTCACGGCAGGCAGAACAGCCCGCTTTGCAATGTAAATGTGCCGCTTTCCGATGCTGGAAGGCGGCAGGCTGAGCTTCTCGGGGAGAGGCTGAAAAAAGAATCCATCGACGCTGTCTGGTCCAGTGACCTGATCCGCGCATGCGAGACAGCCGATATTATCAATGAAAAGCTCCATGCACCGAGATTGATACGTGAAGGTTTGCGGGAAATCTCATTCGGTGATCTGGAGGGACTTTCCGACGATGTGATTATGGAGCGCTACGCAGACTTTTTTGCCGCCAGAGCTTCCATGAAGGAGGATCTTCCGTATCCGGGTGGTGAGAACGCTGCAGATGTGATCCGCCGGGCCGTTCCGGTCATGGATGAGATCGCAAAGTCTGGTGCAGAGACCGTGGCTGTCGTCACCCACGGCGGCGTGATCCGGAGTCTTGTGACTCATTATCTCCATATGGGCGGCGCGTATGTTCCACTTCTTGCGAGACATCTGGAGAACTGCGGGATCACGGAATTCTATTACCGGGAGTCCGACGGGGAGATGCTGTTAAACCGTTTTAACGATTTCGCCCATCTGATGGATGAGCCGGAGCTTTTGCGCGGCGGCTGGGGAGAGAAGAAGTGATGAAAAAGAGAGAGCTTCACAGTGTACTCACTGATTTTTTTAATGAGCGTCTGATCCAGGCCACGGCCAGCGGGCAGGCGGAGAAGAACGATTTTCTGAAAGCAAAGATCCGTCCGGTACTGGCGAAAGGCGTCCTGCATTTCCAGGCAGAGGAGTTTATCGGAAAGCAGGCATTCCACAAGAATCTCACCGCGGAGGAAGCGGTGGATTATCTGCAAGGTCTTATGGAGACAAGCTTCCGGCAGCTTCAGCTGGAGGCGCAGGATAAGAGCGGAACGGTTCTTGTGAGTAAGAAGGGGAAAGTTACCGTAAAGGTGAAGAAAAAGGCGGCTGTGGCAAATGTGGCAGCTTCCGCTTCCGGCCAGGATAGCGGGTCCACCGGTGGTTCTGACGCGGCTCTTAAGGCTGCGTGGGCTGGCGGACTTTCCCATAACCGGAAGAAACGGTATATCCTGGAAGAGGGAATTCCGGTTCCGTTCCTTGTGGAACTTGGTGTCCAGACGAAGGACGGGGCGATCGTCCACGCAAAGTACGATAAGTTCCGCCAGATCAACCGGTTCCTGGAGTTTATTGAGAACGTGCTTCCGAAGCTTGATAAGAATCAGGAGACCAGGATCATTGATTTTGGCTGTGGAAAGTCTTATCTGACCTTTGCGATGTACTATTATCTCAAGGTCTTAAAGGGCTACCCGGTACGGATCACAGGTCTGGACCTGAAGACGGACGTGATCGAGCACTGTTCCCGTCTTGCGAAGAAATTTGGATATGAATCTCTGGAGTTTCTTCATGGAGATATTGCTTCCTACGAGGGAACAGATGAGGTCGATATGGTCGTGACGCTCCATGCGTGTGATACTGCGACGGATTACGCGCTGGAAAAGGCGGTCCGCTGGAATGCGAAGGTGATCCTGTCAGTTCCCTGCTGTTAGCATGAGGTGAATAAGCAGATGGAGAGCGAGTTGTTTGCGCCGGTGTTCCATTATGGAATTATCAAGGAGCGGATGGCAGCGCTTTATACAGATGCCCTTCGTGCGGAAGTGCTGGAGGCTATGGGATACCGGGTGCAGATCCTGGAGTTTATCGATATGGAGCACACGCCTAAGAATCTTTTGATCAGGGCAGTGAAGCAGGGGAAACGGAAGGAGAACCGGGAGGCGATCGAGGCGATCCTGAAGGAGATTCATACGGAACCTACGTTGTATCGTTTGTTGATGGAAGAGAAGTAAATGGAGCAGCCGCAATGGATTTCATGAGTGAGGTGTAAGGGTATGAGAAAATATATGGTATTATGTTTGACTGCCGCACTGCTCATTTCTGGCTGCCTGAACCAAACGAATGAAAGTGCAGACACCTCAACAGAGACAGAGGAATACGTGCTTAGCACACCGGATACATACAAAAATTTAGAGAGCTTTATCTATGCATATCAGACTTCAGACTCGCCTAATATACGATCAGAACTTCCAACCGAGCGGATTTACTGGATCAATGATAACAATCCATGGAAGACATCCTTGAAGGACATTCAGGTCCGGGAGGGATATTTTTCCTGCCACTATGACAATGGATTTGTCCTATTTACACACAGACTTTCTGATGGAAAGAGTGGTTTGGAGACAATGATCAGAAACAATCCAGACGCAGGTTCAAAAGAAGTACAGGATGGTTTTGAATATTATTATTCGGAAGAAGAGGAGCAGAGAGACTATTTATGGCTCCAGGATCAGACGAATATGCTGGAATTAACGATTCCTAAGAATGTAGAATTAAATTTAAATGAATTGATTTCATTTTTGGAATATCAAACCATCAAATAGAATTTATATGCCGCCCGGATCCATGAAAAGGAACGAGCGGCTTTTAGTATTTTAGTATAAATTAAATTTTTACTTAGATAGTTTACATAATATAATTATGTCAATCTAAAGTAAAAAATTTTGTACTTTATAGTTAGCGGTTAATAAATGGCTTAGATACAAGGATTATAGCATAAAGTACAAAAATGTGAACCTCACATGACTAAAGTCACATGCTTCTCAGCCGTTTTAAACGGCAAGACCGGATACCGGCGGATACGCCTG